>RCMZ01000580.1_pt1 | contig 31372 bp, 29 predicted proteins | sample 2041141 | NCBI WGS metagenome assembly RCMZ01 (sample SAMN09708263, study PRJNA481090) | Wastewater metagenome, whole genome shotgun sequencing project. | biome: sewage; isolation source: Davis station wastewater (DW) | place: Antarctica: Davis Station | collected 2010-03-01 | reverse complement strand
GGAATTACAGCAGTGATTCGAGTCGCTGAGGAGCGGCGGAAGGCATCAGCCATCACGACGAGTTCCATCAGGTTATCGTTGGTCGGAGCACACGTCGGCTGAATGATGAAAACGTCTTTACCGCGGACATTTTCATTAATCTCAGCGGTGATCTCGCCGTCGGAAAACTTACCGACAGAAATGTCACCGAGTGGGATATGCAGCTGACGTACGACACGCCGAGCCAGATCGGGGTTAGCGTTCCCCGTAAAGACCATCATCTTGGACACGCGCAGTACCTGAAGGCTGAGGGTATACCTGGAGGAAAATGGCAGGGGCGGCTGGATTCGAACCAACGCATGGCAGGATCAAAACCTGCTGCCTTACCGCTTGGCGACGCCCCTGTATCTGTTGCAACGAGTACCCAGTACTCGGTTCCTTTAGAGCAGACTTTGCAGCTTGCGATGCAACATCGAAACGTTGCTTCCTTTCGCGACAAACCCTGTAAGGGTCTCTGTAAGAAGGGCCGAGACTTTATCAGCTTCAGCTTTGTTTGGGAAGCCCCCAAACACACAACTTCCAGTTCCGGTGAGTTTTGCTTCGGTAAATTTACCTAGCAAATTCAATGCGTTACGTACATCTGGATAACGCCTTGCTACCACCGGTAAGCAGTCATTTCGACTGTTTCCCTTGGGAACGGGGCGCACTTTAATGGGAGGAGAGTTACGTGTCAACAGCGGATCTGAAAAAATTTCTGCTGTACTTACAGATACTTGCGGCACAAGCACGACATACCAGGGTTCTTCGGGGTCTACGGGGGTGAGTTTTTCTCCCACGCCCTCGGCGAAAGCCGCGTGGCCACGCACGAAAACCGGGACGTCTGCGCCCAAAGTCAGGCCCAGTGCGGCGAGGCGATCCTCATCCCAACCCAGTCGCCAGAGGTGATTTAGGCCCAACAGCGTCGTCGCGGCGTTGGAGCTGCCGCCGCCTATTCCGCCACCCATGGGCAGGATTTTTTCGATCCAGATATCGATTCCCTGGGTGCAGCCGGATTGTTCCTGGAGTTTTTTTGCCGCTTTCACGATCAGGTTACTGTCGTGGGGCACGCCCTCGAACTCGGTGTGCAGGGCAATGACGCCGTCATCGCGCACGGCGAAGGTGATTTCATCGCCATAGTCGAGGAACTGAAACAGGGTTTGCAGCTCATGGTAGCCGTCTTCACGGCGACCCAGGATGTGCAGCATCAGGTTGAGCTTGGCCGGCGAGGGCAGCGTCAGGCGCGTAGCAGTCATGTCATTGCCCCAGTGTGCGAGGCTGCCAGTCCTTTATCACTAACGTGACGTCGAGGTCGGGGCCGTGCAGTTTGATGCGTTCGGGCAGCCAGAAGGCGCCTTCCTGGGTGTATGCCAGGTATTCGACCTGCCAGCCATCCTGCTCGAGGGTGGCCAGGCGACTGTTGGCGTCCAGGCTCAAGCGGCTTTTGGAAGCGGGCGCTGGCAGGCCGCGCACCCACCAGACCAGGTGGGAAACCGGCAGTTTCCAGCCCAACTGTTCTTCCAGCAGCGTTTCGGGGTTGGGTGCCTCATAGCGGCCCTGGTTGGCCACCTCGAGGGAGACTTGCCCCGGGCGCCCGGTCAGGCGTGCTGCGCCGCGGCCCAGCGGCCCGGAAAGGCGGATGTCGTAGTAATCCTGGCGTTGCAGCCAAAACAGGGTGCCGCTGCCCGAGTCTTTCGGGGCGCGAATGCCGACCTTGCCGCTGATCTGCCAGCCGTCGAGGCTGCTCAGTTGCTGTTTGTGGGTGCGCCATTGCGCAGGGTCGCCGCGACCCTCCACGGATTCACGGGGGCCCAAGCCCGCACAACCGGCGAGCAGGGCGATAAGGCTGAAAACGATAACGTGGCGCAAAAACATAGTCTTAAAGAGTCTCGGAACCGGTCAGGCGCTTGATGGTGCTGCGCAGGGTAGGGCTGTCGGGCTGTTCCTTGAGGAACTTGCCCCATATTTGCTTGGCTTCACGCTGCTTGCCGTTATGCCACAGCACTTCACCGAGGTGGGCGGCTACTTCCTGGTCGGGGAAGCGTTCCAGAGCCTGGCGCAGTAGGCGTTCGGCTTCATCCAGGTTACCCAAGCGGTAATTCACCCAGCCCAAGCTGTCGAGTACCGCCGGGTCTTCCGGATTCAACTGGTGAGCCTGTTCGATCAGGGCCTTGGCTTCGGCGTAGCGTGTCGTGCGGTCAGACAAGGTGTAGCCCAGGGCGTTCAGTGCCATGGCGTTGTCCGGGTCGCGCTTGATAATCAGGCGCAGGTCTTTTTCCATCTGCGCCAGGTCGTTGCGTTTTTCCGCCTGCATGGCGCGGGTATAGAGAAGATTGAGGTCGTCGGGGTATTGCAGCAGGGCTTGCTGCAGGACCTTCCAGGCGCGCTCGTCCTGTTTGTTGGCAGACAGGGTTTCGGCTTCGACCAGGTACAGTTGGATCGCGTAGTCAGGCTGGGCATCGCGGGCCGTGGCGAGACGGCTTTCAGCTTCAGCCGTGCGACCGTTGCCCATCAGGATGTCGGCTTGGCGCAATTGGGCTGGCAGGTAGTCGTTGCCGGGGCCGACCTGGGCGTACTCGATCAGGGCGCCTTGCGGGTCGTTGCGTTCTTCGGCAATGCGGCCGAGGTTCAGGTGCGCCGAATCGACATGGCTTTCCCGGGCGATCAGGTCTTCCAGGTAGCCCTTGGCCTCTTCCCAGGCCTTGGCTTCCAGGCACACCAGCGCCAGGGAGTAACGCAGTTCATCGTCGTCCGGGTATTGCTGCACCAGGCTGCTGAACTCGACCTTGGCGTCGTCCATGCGGTCCTGTTCCACCAACATGCGCGCGTAGGTCAGGCGTAGGCGCTTGTCGTCCGGGTACTGGCGGATGCTTTTTTGCAGCAGGGGCAGCGCTTCCTTGCCGCGATTGAGGCTTTGCAGCAGGCGCGCGCGCAGTAGCAGCGGGGCGACTTCGCCGGGTTCCGGCGGGTTGTCTTCCAAAAGGGTCAGCGCGCCGTTGGAATCGCCGTTCTGCTGCAGCAGCAAGGCCTTGCCGAAGATCAACTGGCTGTTGTTGGGGTGCTTTTGCAGCAAGCGGTCGAAGCTCTTCATCAGGCCGTTGCGGGTGTCCTGGTCAGTGTCGGCGGCGGACAGGGCGAGAAAGTCGAAATGGGTATCGCCCTTGCCTTGCAGCACTTTCTCCATATAGACCATGGCGTCGTCATAGCGCCCGCCGCGGGCCAATTGGATGGCGGCGGCACGCTGCGCTTCGAGATCGTCAGGGGCGTTGCGGGCCCAGATCAGTGCGCTGTCGAGGGCCGCCTGGTCGGCGCCCAGGTATTCAGCGATGCGAAAGGCGCGCTCGGAAATGCCCGGGTCCTGGGTGTTGATGGCCTGGGTGACGTAGTTGTCCAGGGCAATGTCGTAGCGATTGCGCTGGCCGGCCAGTTCCGCGCTCAACAGGCTGAACACCGTGTCCTGGCTGAACGAGCTGTAGACGATGGGTTTTTCGGGGGCCGCCGTGGTGTCCTCGACCGGCGGCGTACCGTCCGGCGAAACGGGTGCCAAGGCCTGGCAGCCGCTGAGGAAGACAAAAGCGAGGAGCAACGCGGAGGATCTATTCATATAGGAAGAGGACGACTTACCTGCGGTCGGGGCATCATGACACAAGCCTCGGGCCAAACATAACCTGGGCTCGGCGGACGGGATTATCACTCCCGCAGATTAGGACAATAGTCAGCAGTGGTTGTTCTGAATCTGGCGAAGTAGGACAATTGTCGGCTTCTCGACATCATCAGCGACCTTGAATGGCCTTCCTTGCACTCGGTATCAACCACAAGACTGCGTCAGTAGACGTGCGCGAGCGCGTGGCCTTTACTCCGGAGCAACTGGTTGAGGCCCTGCAGCAACTCTGCCGGCTCACCGATAGCCGTGAGGCTGCGATCCTCTCCACCTGCAATCGCAGTGAACTTTATATAGAACAGGATCAGTTGCGCGCCGATGTGGTGCTGCGCTGGTTGGCCGATTTCCATCATTTGAGCTTCGATGAGCTGCGGGCGAGCGCTTATGTGCACGAAGATGATGCGGCAGTTCGTCACATGATGCGCGTGGCGTCCGGGCTCGACTCGCTGGTGTTGGGCGAGCCGCAGATCCTCGGCCAGATGAAGTCGGCCTATGCCGTGGCCCGCGAGGCCGGCACGGTCGGCCCGCTGCTGGGGCGTCTGTTCCAGGCCACATTTAACGCCGCCAAGCAGGTGCGCACCGACACCGCCATCGGTGAAAACCCGGTATCGGTGGCCTTTGCCGCCGTCAGCCTGGCCAAACAGATTTTCAGCGACCTGCAACGCAGCCAGGCCTTGCTGATCGGCGCCGGCGAAACCATCACCCTGGTCGCCCGCCATCTGCATGAGTTGGGGGTCAAGCGCATCGTGGTCGCCAACCGCACCCTGGAGCGCGCCAGCATTCTGGCCGAGCAGTTCGGCGCCCACGCGGTGCTGCTTTCGGATATCCCGGCGGAGCTGGTGCGCAGCGATATCGTCATCAGTTCCACCGCCAGCCAGTTGCCGATCCTGGGCAAGGGCGCGGTGGAGAGCGCTTTGAAGCTGCGCAAGCACAAACCCATTTTTATGGTTGATATCGCCGTTCCCCGGGATATCGAGCCAGAAGTCGGCGAGTTGGACGACGTTTACCTCTATAGCGTCGATGATCTGCACGAAGTGGTGGCCGAGAACCTCAAGAGCCGCCAAGGCGCCGCGCAGGCGGCCGAAGAGATGGTCTCCATTGGCGCCGACGATTTCATGGTGCGTTTGCGTGAGTTGGCGGCGGTCGATGTGCTCAAGGCCTATCGCCAGCAGAGCGAGCGCCTGCGCGACGAAGAACTGCAAAAAGCCTTGCGCCTGCTCGCCAACGGCGGCAATGCCGAAGACGTGCTCGGGCAACTGGCGCGCGGCCTGACCAATAAATTGCTGCATGCGCCCAGCGTGCAGCTCAAAAAGCTGTCTGCCGAAGGCCGCCTCGATGCGCTGGCCATGGCCCAGGAACTCTTTGCCCTCGGCGAGGGCACTTCGGATAAAAAACTGCAATGAAAGCGTCACTGCTCAATAAGCTGGACATCCTCCAGGACCGTTTCGAGGAACTGACCGCCTTGCTTGGCGATGGCGAAGTCATTTCCGATCAGAACAAGTTCCGCACCTATTCCAAGGAGTACGCGGAAGTTGAGCCGATTGTCGCCACCTATAAGCAGTTGCTCAAAGTTCAGGCCGATCTCGAGGGTGCCCAGGCACTGCTCAAAGACAGCGACCCGGACATGCGTGAAATGGCCGTTGAAGAGGTGCGTGAAGCCAAAGACCGGCTGATCGAACTGGAAGGCGACCTGCAACGCATGCTGCTGCCCAAGGACCCGAACGATGGGCGCAACGTCTTCCTGGAAGTGCGCGCCGGCACCGGCGGCGACGAGGCGGCGATTTTCGCCGGCGACCTGTTCCGTATGTATTCGCGCTACGCCGAACGCCGCGGCTGGCGGGTAGAAATCCTCTCGGAAAACGAAGGCGAGCACGGCGGCTATAAAGAAGTCATCGCCCGCGTCGAAGGCGACAACGTCTACGGCAAGCTCAAGTTCGAGTCCGGCGTGCACCGCGTGCAACGGGTGCCGGCTACCGAATCCCAGGGCCGTATCCACACCTCGGCCTGCACCGTGGCGGTGTTGCCCGAGCCGGATGAGCAGGAAGCCATCGAGATCAACCCCGCCGATTTGCGCGTCGATACCTATCGCTCCTCGGGCGCCGGTGGCCAGCACGTGAACAAGACCGACTCGGCGATCCGCATCACCCACTTGCCCACGGGCATCGTGGTCGAGTGCCAGGAAGAACGTTCCCAGCACAAGAACCGCGCCCGGGCGATGTCCTGGCTGTCGGCCAAGCTCAACGACCAGCAGACCAGCGCCGCGGCCAACGCCATCGCCAGCGAGCGCAAGTTGTTGGTGGGCTCGGGGGATCGCTCCGAGCGCATCCGCACCTACAACTTCGCCCAGGGCCGGGTCACCGATCACCGAGTCAACCTGACGCTCTATAGCCTCGACGAAATCCTCGCCGGCGGCGTAGACGCGGTCATCGAGCCGTTGCTGGCCGAGTACCAGGCCGACCAATTGGCCGCGATAGGTGAGTAAATGACCATTATTGCCAGCCTGCTGCGGGCGGCCGAACTGCCCGACTCGCCCACCGCCCGCCTCGATGCCGAGTTGCTGTTGGCCGCTGCCCTGGGCAAGTCCCGCAGTTTCCTGCACACCTGGCCGGAGCGCATTGTCAGCAGCGAAGCGGCGCTGACGTTCGCCCAGTACCTGCAACGGCGGCGCAGTGGCGAGCCCGTGGCCTACATCCTGGGCCAGCAGGGTTTCTGGAAACTGGACCTGGAAGTCGCGCCCCACACCCTGATTCCCCGCCCTGACACCGAGTTGCTGGTGGAAGCGGCGCTGGAACTGTTGCCCGCCACCCAGGCGCAGGTGCTGGACCTGGGCACCGGCAGCGGCGCTATTGCCCTGGCCCTGGCCAGCGAGCGCCCGGCGTGGCAGGTGATGGCGGTGGACCGCATCCTCGAAGCCGTGGCCCTGGCCGAGCGCAACCGCCAGCGTCTGCATTTGAGTAACGTCACGGTGCTGAACAGCCATTGGTTCGATGCCTTGGGCGAGCACCGTTTTGGGCTGATTATCAGTAACCCGCCCTACATAGCGGCGACCGACCCCCATCTGGTGGCCGGCGACGTGCGCTTCGAGCCAGCCAGTGCGCTGGTGGCGGGCGTCGATGGCCTGGATGATTTGCGCCTGATTATCGCCCAGGCCTCCGCGCACCTAGAGGCCGGCGGTTGGTTGATGCTCGAACACGGCTACGACCAGGCTGGGGCGGTGCGTGATTTGCTGGTGACCCGGGGCTTTACCCAGGTGCATAGCCGCACCGACCTGGGTGGCCATGAACGCATCAGCCTGGGGCGCCTGCCGTGCTGACCGATCAGGAGCTGTTGCGCTATAGCCGGCAGATCCTGTTGCAGCACGTCGACATCGACGGCCAATTGCGCCTGAAAAACAGCCGCGTGCTGGTGGTCGGCCTCGGAGGCCTCGGCGCGCCGGTGGCGCTGTACCTGGCGGCGGCGGGCGTGGGCGAACTGCACCTGGCGGATTTCGATACCGTCGACCTGACCAACCTGCAACGCCAGATCATCCACGACACCGACAGTGTCGGCCTGAGTAAGGTCGATTCGGCACTGCGGCGCCTGGGCGCGATCAACCCCGAGATTCGCCTGGTGCCCCATCGTGCGGCGCTGGACGCCGATAGCTTGGCGACGGCGGTGGCAGGGGTGGACGTGGTTCTCGATTGCTCCGACAACTTCTCCACCCGCGAAGCGGTGAACGCGGCGTGCGTGGCCGCAGGCAAACCCTTGGTCAGCGGCGCGGCGATTCGCCTGGAAGGGCAGTTGTCGGTGTTCGACCCGCGCCAACCGACAAGCCCGTGCTACCACTGCCTCTACGGTCATGGCAGCGAAGCCGAACTCACTTGCAGCGAGGCCGGCGTGCTTGGTCCGTTGGTGGGCTTGGTGGGCAGCCTGCAAGCCCTGGAAGCCTTGAAACTGCTGGTCGGTTTCGGCGAGCCGCTGGTGGGCCGCCTGTTGTTGATCGATGCCCTGGGCACGCGGTTTCGCGAGTTGCGGGTCAAGCGCGACCCCGGTTGCAGCGTGTGCGGGGCGGCCCATGGTTGAAGCGCCGATTGGCGTGTTCGACTCCGGCGTCGGCGGGTTGTCGGTGCTGGAGGAAATCCATCGCCTGCTGCCCAACGAATCGCTGCTGTATGTCGCTGACTGCGGCCATGTTCCCTATGGCGAAAAATCCCCGGAGTTCATCCGCGAGCGTTGCCGGGTGATGGCGCAGTTCTTCCAGCAGCAAGGGGCCAAGGCCTTTGTGCTGGCCTGTAACACGGCGACGGTGGCGGGCGTGGCGGACTTGCGTCGTGATTATCCCGATTGGCCGATTGTCGGCATGGAGCCGGCGGTCAAGCCAGCCGCCGCCGCGACGCGCAACGGCGTGGTGGGGGTACTGGCGACCACGGGTACGCTCAAAAGCGCCAAGTTCGCCGCGTTGCTCGACCGCTTCGCCACCGACGTGCAGGTGGTCACCCAGCCTTGCCCGGGCCTGGTGGAACTGATTGAAGCGGGCGACCTGCACAGCCCCGCGGTGCGCCAGCTCTTGCAGGGTTACCTGGACCCGTTGCTGGCGGCGGGGTGCGACACCATCATCCTTGGCTGTACCCACTATCCCTTCCTAAAGCCCCTGCTCAAGCAGATGCTCGGCGACGACATCAGCCTGATCGACACCGGCGCCGCCGTCGCCCGCCAGCTCCAGCGCTTGCTGGCCGAGCGGCAATTGCTGGCAGCGGGCCCGGCCCGGCCCACGCAGTTCTGGACCAGCGCTAGTCCAGAACACATGAGAAACATCCTACCCTTGCTGTGGAATAAATCTGGCGTTGTGAGAAGCTTTGGTCTGTAAGAAGAAAATGAAGTAAAAGCCCTAAAAAAGCCTGAACTTCTGCCGAAATGGCGATTTCTATAGCTAGGCTGATGAGCAATATCAAAAAACACCGTAACCGTTAGGAAAGGGAAGTTTCTTATGACGCGACTGATCTGTTTGGCGGCGCTTGCCGCCGCTATGTTGGGGCAGAGTTTTTCGGCGCAAGCAGCAGGTGTCGAATTTGGGGTGGGGCAGACCAGCGATTCGACTATGACGTATCGCTTGGGGATGCAATGGGATTGGGATAAGAGCTGGCTGCAAAGTGATGTTGGGCGCCTGACCGGTTATTGGAGCGGCGCCTACACCTTCTGGGACGGCGATGAGACGTCCAGCAACCACAGCCTCTCGTTCTCGCCGGTGCTGGTGTACGAATTTGCCGGTGACTCGTTCAAACCGTACATCGAGGCAGGGATTGGCGTAGCGGCATTCGCCAATACCGAGTTGGAAACCAACAAGTTGGGCTCGTCCTTCCAGTTCGAGGACCGCTTGGGTTTCGGCGTGCGTTTCAAGGGCGGGCATGAGGTGGGCGTGCGTGCGACTCACTACTCCAACGCGGGCATCAGCAGCCCGAACGATGGTGTGGAAAGCTACGCGTTGCACTACACCATGCCACTCTAAACAAGCCGCTGGCGCAGGCCCTCAAGCATGAGGGCCTGCGCCCGGTTTCAGCGGTACACCGTGGCGATACCCTGGCGCTCGTCCAGGCATTCCGGCGCGCCCATCTCGAACTCGCGGCAAATCAGCGGGCGTTTCTCGTAGATGGTGCACATCATGCTGTTGCGATCCAGTGCGGCGCACCAGCCGTCATCCAGGCGCAGCATCACTTCCCCGCCCCAATCGTCGGTGTCGATAAAACGCTCAGGCACGCCCGTGTCGGTGATAAGCATCACTTCCAGTTGGCAGCAGCATGCGGCGCAGGTGGAGCAGGTCACCGCGGGGGGGGTGATGTCGATCAGGGGGATGGTGGTCATAGCGGCGCAGTGTAAGGCAGGGCAGCGCGGCTGTGTGAAAGGCCTGACGGACGATGCGCCAGGCCTTGGGGCTTTTAAGGCAGCAACACTTCGATGGAACCGTCGGCGCTCATGCTCACCTGGCTGGTGCCGGCCTCGACTTGCGGGGTCACGGCGCCTGCGTCCATGGCCTCGGCCTTCATTGCCATCGGTGCGCGCAGGTAGGGCTGCGGGTAGCCGTTGCTGTTGAGGTTCAGGTTGACGATCTTGTAGCCCTTGCCGCCTAGCGCCTCGGTGGCCAGTTGCGCGCGGGCCTTGAAGGCGTTGACCGCGTCCTTGAGCAGGGCGTCTTCGCTGGTCTTGCGGGTGGCGGTGGCGATGGCGAAGTCCATGCCGCCCATTTTCAGGTCGGTCAGCAACTCGCCGGTGAGCTTGGACAGCGCGGCGAAATCGGCGCTTTCCAGGCGCAGTTCGGCCCGTTCACGCCAACCGGTGATTTTCTCGCCCTTGTTGTCGTACACCGGGTAGCTGTTGCGGCTGCCCTGGCGCAGGGTGATGCCCTTGACCTGGCGCGCCTGGCCCAGGGCCTTGTTCATGGTGGTGCTGATGGCCGCGGCGAGCTTGGCCGGGTCGGCGTTCTGCTCTTCGGTGTAGAGGGTGACGATCATCAAGTCTCGCGCCACTTCCTGGCTGACTTCGGCGCGCAGCGAGATCTGGTTGTAGTGCAACTCGTCGGCGGCCAGGGCTGGCAGGCTGGCCAGGGTGGCGGTGCCGAGGGCGAGAAGGGCGGCGCTGCGACTGAAACGGTGCATAGGGGCTCCTTGGATGCGGGGCGCAGGGAGTGCGAAACGGGCCTGCGGTGAAACCATCAGACTGTAGCCTCTATCGGGCGGTTCACCCAATTACAACTTCGATACAACTGGCCCTGTCTCTACGTAGCAAGCGGGCTTGCCCGCGCTGGATGGTATAGCCGTCCTGTTTCGGGAGCGCTATGCCGATCGCCTGCAGGAAGCCTGTGTCCGTTTGCCGCAGTTTGCCTGTGGGGGCCGTGGCTTGGTTATACTGCTGCCGATCCGCCCTGAGCGCTCATCAGGAGAGCTCATGCTCGCCGCCGCACAACCCTTGTCCGCCACGCGCCAGAACCTCTGGCGCCTGACTTTCATCCGCATTCTGGTCCTGGCCGCGCAAGCCGGCTCGGTGGGGCTCGCCTATTGGCTGGATCTGCTGCCGCTGCCGTGGTTCCAACTGGCGATCACCCTGGGCTGTTCCATGCTGCTGTGCGCGGTGACAGCGGTGCGGTTGCGCACCTCGTTGCCGGTGACGGAGCTGGAATACGCGCTGCAACTGGCCTGCGACCTGTTCCTGCACAGTGCCCTGTTGTATTTTTCCGGCGGCTCGACCAACCCTTTCGTGTCCTATTACCTGGTGCCGCTGACCATCGCTGCCGTCACCTTGCCGTGGCGTTTCTCCCTGATCCTCTCCGGCATTGCCCTGGCGCTCTACACCTTGCTGCTGGTGCGCTTCTATCCTCTGGAAACCTTCCCCATCGCCCGGGAAAACATGCAGATCTACGGCATGTGGCTCAGTTTTGCCCTGGCCGCGGCGGTGATTACCTTTTTTGCCGCACGCATGGCCGAAGAATTGCGCCGCCAGGAAGAGCTGCGCGCCATCCGCCGCGAGGAAGGCCTGCGCGATCAGCAATTGCTGGCCGTGGCCACCCAGGCTGCCGGCGCCGCCCATGAACTGGGCACGCCTTTGGCAACCATGAGCGTGCTGATTAAGGAAATGCGCCAGGACCACCACGACCCGCTGTTGCAGGACGACCTGAGCGTGCTGTCCGACCAGGTCAAGTTGTGCAAAGAGACGCTGCAGCAACTGGTGCGTGCGGCCGAGGCCAATCGGCGCCTGGCGGTGGACATGCAATACGTCACCGATTGGCTCGACGAAGCGCTGAACCGCTGGCACCTGATGCGCCCCGAAGCCAGCTATCGCCTACAGCGCGTGGGCCAGGGCACGGTGCCACGCCTGGCACCGCCGCCGGACCTGACCCAAGCCCTGCTCAACCTGCTCAACAATGCCGCCGACGCTTGCCCCGAAGGGCTGGAGGTGCGCCTGGACTGGGACAGCGAAACCCTGACCATCAGCATTCGTGACCACGGTGCCGGTGTACCGCTGGCGATTGCCGAGCAGATCGGCAAACCATTTTTTACCACCAAGGGCAAAGGTTTCGGCCTGGGCCTGTTTTTGAGCAAGGCCAGCGTGACCCGCGCCGGTGGCTCAGTGAAACTCTACAGTCATGAGGAAGGTGGCACGCTGACCGAGCTGCGCCTGCCCCGTGTCGCCCGAGGAGACGAACATGAGTGACGAAACCCAAGTCGAAGGTGAAGAACTGCCGCACCTGTTGCTGGTAGATGACGACGCTACCTTTACCCGCGTCATGGCCCGCGCCATGAGCCGCCGCGGCTTTCGCGTGACCACCGCCGGTTCCGCCGAAGAAGGGCTGGCCATCGCCCAGCAGGACGTGCCGGAGTACGCGGCCCTGGACCTGAAAATGGATGGCGACTCCGGTTTGGTGCTGTTGCCCAAGCTGCTGGAAATCGACCCGGAAATGCGCGTGGTAATCCTCACCGGTTATTCGAGCATCGCCACCGCCGTCGAGGCTATCAAGCGCGGTGCGTGCAATTACCTGTGCAAACCGGCGGACGCCGATGACGTGCTGGCGGCCCTGCTGTCCGAACACGCCGACCTCGACACTCTGGTGCCGGAAAACCCGATGTCGGTGGATCGCCTGCAATGGGAGCACATCCAGCGGGTGCTGACCGAACACGAAGGCAATATCTCCGCCACTGCCCGCGCCCTGGGCATGCACCGGCGCACCTTGCAGCGCAAGTTGCAGAAGCGCCCGGTTCGCCGCTGACCCTCGCGCCTGCCTGAGCCCGGCGGCTTGGGCAGGTGTGCTGCTCCCTCTACTTGGCTGCGCACCCTGCGCGATCACCGGTTTTTGTACGACGATCGGTTTTTTTGCGTGGGATACGGCCAGTGCCCTCAATCGCCTGATCGCAACCCCGCTGGCCTGGCCTATGATTAGCCCCCTAATGACAGGCACAAGGTCCACCGCCCATGCTGGCAATCTTTCTGGAAACCCTGACTATCACCGCGCCGGTGTTCGCGATGCTGTTTTTGGGGGTGTGGCTCAAGCGTATTGGCTGGATCAACGACAGTTTTATCCACACCGCGTCATCCCTGGTGTTCAACGTCACCATGCCGGCGCTGCTGTTCATGGGCATCCTGCATGCCGACTTGCGTTCGGCGTTGCAGCCGGCGCTGCTGATCTACTTCACCGTCGCCACCCTGGTGGGTTTTTCCCTGGCCTGGGCCTGGGCGATCTGGCGTTGCCCGCACCAAGACCGAGGCATCTATACCCAAGGCGCCTTTCGCGGCAATAACGCGGTGATCGGCCTGGCGCTGGCCGCCAGCATGTACGGCGACTACGGGATTTCCCTGGGGGCGATTCTCGCGGGGCTGGTGATCCTGCTCTACAACTCCCTGTCCACCGTGGTGCTGGCGGTGTACAGCCCGGTTATCAAGTCCAACCCCTTGAGCATCGCTAAGAGTGTGCTGAGCAACCCGCTGATTCTGGCGGTGCTGGCGGCCGCGCCGTTCGCGTACTGGCAGATCGGCTTGCCACGCTGGCTGGAAACCTCCGGCACTTACCTGGCGCAAATGACCCTGCCCCTGGCGTTGATCTGCATTGGCGGCACCTTATCGTTGGCGGCGCTGCGTGAAAGCGGGCGGCTGGCCCTGAGTGCCAGCCTGGTGAAAATGATCGGTTTGCCGGCGCTGGCTACCCTCGGCGCCTGGGCCTGGGGGTTTCGCGGCGCGGAGTTGGGGATTTTGTTCCTGTACTTCGCCAGCCCCACGGCGGCCGCCAGTTTTGTCATGGCCCGGGCGGCCAATGGCAATCATCAACTGGCCGCCGCGATCATCGTCATCACCACCCTGATGGCGGCGGTCACGACCAACATCGGCATCTTCCTGTTGCAGTGGGGCGGTTGGATCTAGCCGTGGCTTGCTGTTGGTTCGGATAGGGTCACGCAGGTAGGCGCCAGGACCGGTGGCAGGGCACCGGGGTAGCGATCCGGCAGCATGCTGACCTGGCTGGTGGCGACAAAGCCATCGGCAAATTCGGCTTCGATAAAGGTGGTGGTCCAACCTTGGCCGGGATGTCGATCCGCACGTGAGCGGTGCGGTTGTGATTGAGGTCTCTGGGCGTTGCTTCATAGCGCACACCGCTGGGGTAGCGGAAATCCCGTGCGAGCGGGTTAAGCGCCGACCACCGGGTCAGTTTCACCGCCGGTTCAGATAAACGCAGTGTCAACCGCTGTTGCGCGCTATGGGTTGTGGTGGTGGCAGTAAGGCTGGGTAAAGCTGCGTTTTTCCACGTCTTACAGATGTTGCGTGCCCGTGGGGGTGCAATCCAGTGGGCGTGAAAATTGTTCCTGTTTATAGCAGCTCAATACTTCATTGAAGTTCGACTGGTTGGATTAAAAACACATTTGGAAGCCTGGTGATACGCAACTTTCCGCGCTGAAGAAAGTGCTCGCTGATATGGCTGTCAGGCAAATCGTTGTTTTAGTCATAAGAATATTCGCCGGCAAGTCTTTTAAGGGCAGCCAGTAAGCTATTTGCGGGTGACTTGGGGTATGACTAATGATTTGCCAGATATGAATCGGTAGTTGTGGCGGGCGGGCGCAAGTTGCCTGGCGCCGGCCCGTCAGGGATTCAAGTATTCGGGTAGGCTTCGATCACTTCCTGGGCCGCGCGAAAGGCGTCGATGCAGGCTGGTACGCCGGCATACACCGCGCAGTGCAGCAGGGTTTCGCGGATTTCTTCGACGCTGCAACCATTGTTCAGCGCCCCGCGCACGTGGCCCTTGAGTTCCTGCGGGCACTTGAGGGCAGTGAGGGTGGCGAGGGTAATCAGGCTGCGGGTCTTGAGGGGCAGGCCCTCGCGGTTCCACACCCCGCCCCAGGCGTGGTCGTTGACGAAATCCTGCAGTGGCTGGGTGAACTCGGTGGCGTTGCCCAGGGCACGGTCGACAAAGGCGTCGCCCATTACCTGGCGGCGCATGTCCAGGCCGGTCTTTTTGTTCTCGGTCATTGCGATTCCCTCTTGTGGTGTTGGCGGCGCCAGGCGCGCACGGACGTGAACAGCAAAAACGCCAGGAGCGCCGGCAGAACGTAAAACAGCATCAAGTGTTCCAGCTTGCCCGCCAGGGGCATGCCGGTGGTGAACGACACCACATGCAGCCCGTAGGCCAGGTACAGGCACAGAAACAACAGGCCTTCGGCGCGGGTGATGCGGTAGCCGGAATAGAACACCGGCAGGCACAGCAGCGCCACGCCCAGCAACACCGGCAGGTCGAAAGCCAGGGCATTGGGCGAGACTGACAGTGGCGTGGGCGCCACCAGGGCGGTGAAGCCCAGTACCCCCAGCAGGTTGAACAGGTTGCTGCCGATCACGTTGCCCACTGCGATATCGCGCTGGCCGCGCAGGGCGGCAATCAGCGAGGTGGCCAGTTGCGGCAACGAAGTGCCGACCGCGACCACGGTCAGGCCGATCACCCGTTCCGACAGGCCCAGGTCGGTCGCCACCTCGACCGCCGCGTTCAACAGCAAGTGCCCGGCGCACGCTAATAGAAGCAGCCCGCCGAACATCAGCAGCAAACTGCCAAACCAGGGTGTGGTTTCACCGGGCGTGGGGTAGGGGTGGGTCGAGTGCTGTGATCGGCGCAGCAGCAACCCCAGGTACAGCACCAGGGCGGTCAGCAAAGCGAGACCATCGAGGGGCGTCAGTTCTTCATTCCAGGCCAGGGCAAACACCAGCAGGCTGGCGCCGATCATCAGGGGGATTTCCAGGCGCACCAATTGCCGCGAGACCCGCAGCGGAATGATGAGAGCGGAAAACCCCAGAGTGACGAGCACGTTGAAAATGCTCCCGCCGATCACGCTGCCCACCGCGATGTCGGTGTTCTGCGAGAGGGTGGCTTGCAGGCTGACCGCCATTTGCGGCGCGCTGCTGCCGAAGGCGACGATGCTCAGGCCGATTATCAGGGCGCGTACCTTCAGGCGCGCGGCCAGGTGCACGGCGCCGCGTACCAGCAGTTCGGCGCCGACCAGCAGCAACAGCAACCCGCCGAGCAATTGCAGCAGGCTGATGAGGGGTAACGCGCTTAATCCGAGGATGGCCGGGGCTCCGCTGTCAGTTGTTCAGGGCTTGCACGCGCACGCGAGCGGTGCCGCTGCGCAGCATGCCCAGTTGCTGCGCCGCCGCGCGGGACAGGTCGATCAGGCGCCCGCGTACATGGGGGCCGCGGTCGTTAATGCGTACCACCACGGTTTTGTCGTTGTTCACATTGGTGACCTTGACCCGGGTGCCAAAAGGGAGCTGGCGGTGGGCGGCGGTCAGGGCGTGCTGGTCGAAGGGTTCGCCACTGGCGGTGCGTTTGCCGTGGTGTTTGGCGCCGTAGTAGGAGGCGGTGCCGGTTTTATCGTAGCCGTCGGGGTCGATCACGCCGCTGGCGCAACCCGCGAGGACAGAGAACAGGGCCAGTAGGCCCAGGAGGCGCTTCATGCAAGGTATCCCCCAAGCAAATGCTGTAGGGGCCGGGAATACCCGGCCCCTACAGAGGTCAGCCTTCGAGCTTGCTTTTGAGCAGTTCGTTGACCTGTTGCGGGTTGGCCTTGCCCTTGGAGGCTTTCATGGCCTGGCCGACGAAGAAACCGAACATCTTGCCGCGCTTGGCTTCGTCCGCCGCGCGGTACTGCTCGACCTGCTCGGCGTTGGCCGCGAGCATTTCGTCCAGCACCGCGCTGATCGCGCCGCTGTCGGTCACCTGCTTGAGGCCGCGCTTGTCGATGATCTCGTCCGCGCTGCCTTCGCCGGCGGCCATGGCTTCAAACACGGTCTTGGCGATTTTGCCGGAGATGGTGTTGTCCTTGATCCGCAGCAGCATGCCGCCCAGGTGCTCGGCGCTGACCGGCGCTTCGTCGATTTCCAGGCCTTGCTTGTTGAGCAGGCTGCCCAACTCGACCATGACCCAGTTGGCGGCCAGTTTCGCGTCGCCGGCGATGCTCACCACTTGCTCGAAGTAGTTCGCTTGCTCGCGGCTGGTGGCCAGCACGCTGGCGTCGTAGACCGACAGGCCGAACTGCTCCTGGAAGCGCTCGCGTTTTTGCGGCGGCAATTCCGGTAGGGTGGCGCGGATGTCACGCAGGAACGAGTCCTCGATGACCACCGGCAACAGGTCCGGGTCGGGGAAGTAACGGTAGTCGTTGGCTTCCTCCTTGCTGCGCATGGCGCGGGTTTCGTCTTTGTTCGGGTCGTACAGGCGCGTTTGCTGGATCACCTTGCCGCCGTCCTCGATCAGTTCGATCTGGCGACGCACTTCGGTGTTGATCGCCTTCTCGATGAAGCGGAACGAGTTGACGTTCTTGATCTCGCAGCGGGTGCCGAACTCGACCTGGCCCTTGGGCCGGATGGACACGTTGCAGTCGCAACGCAGCGAGCCTTCGGCCATGTTGCCATCGCAAATGCCCAGGTAGCGCACCAGGGCGTGGATCGCCTTGACGTAGGCGACGGCTTCCTTGGCGCTGCGCATGTCCGGCTCGGAGACGATTTCCAGCAGCGGCGTACCGGCGCGGTTCAGGTCGATGCCGGTGGCGCCGTTGAATTCTTCGTGCAGGCTCTTGCCGGCGTCTTCTTCCAGGTGTGCGCGGGTGATGCCGACGCGCTTGACCGTGCCGTCTTCAAGGGCGATGTCCAGGTGGCCCTTGCCGACGATCGGCAGTTCCATCTGGCTGATCTGGTAGCCCTTGGGCAGGTCTGGGTAGAAGTAGTTCTTGCGCGCGAACACGTTGTGCTGGCCGATCTCGGCATCAATTGCCAGGCCGAACATCACCGCCATGCGCACCGCTTCCTGGTTCAGCACCGGCAGCACGCCGGGCATGCCCAGGTCTACCAGGTGTTGGGCTCTGCGCCGAACGTGGTGGCGCTACCGGAGAAAATCTTCGATTGGGTGGCGAGCTGGGTATGAATCTCCAGCCCGATCACGACTTCCCATTGCATGTGTTTCTCCTCAGAAGCCTGTCGGGGTGCGGGTGTGCCAGTCAGTGTTCAACTGATACTGGTGGGCGACGTTCAACAGACGCCCCTCCTGGAAGTACGGCGCCAGCAGTTGCACGCCCACCGGCAGGCCATCGACGAAACCGGCCGGCATCGACAGGCCTGGCAGGCCCGCGAGGTTGGCGGTGATGGTGTAGAAGTCTTCCAGGTACGCGGCGATCGGGTCGTCGTTCTTGGCGCCGAGTTTCCAGGCCGGGTTGGGCGTGGTCGGGCCGAGGATGACATCGACTTCTGCAAAGGCTGCCATGAAGTCGTTTTTCACCAGGCGCCGGATTTTCTGGGCCTTGAGGTAATAGGCGTCGTAGTAGCCGGCCGAGAGGGCGTAGGCGCCGACCATGATCCGGCGCTGCACTTCGGCGCCGAAACCTTCGCCGCGCGAGCGCTTGTAGAGGTCGGTGAGGTCTTTGGGGTCTTCACAGCGGTAGCCGAACCGTACGCCATCGAAGCGCGACAAGTTGGAGGAGGCTTCGGCCGGGGCGATCACGTAATAGGCAGGAATCGCGTGCTGGTTGTTCGGCAGGCTGATGTGCTTGATGACGGCGCCGAGTTTCTCCAGCTCCTTGATGCTGTTGTGCACCAACTCGGCGATACGCGGGTCGAGGCCGGCGCTGAAGTATTCCTTCGGTACGCCGATGCGCAGGCCCTTGAGCGAGGTGTTCAGGCTGGCGCTGTAGTCCGGCACGGGCTCGTCGATGCTGGTGGAGTCCTGCGGGTCGAAACCGGCCATGCCTTGCAGCAGGATCGCGCAGTCTTGCGCGGTGCGGGCCAGCGGGCCGGCCTGGTCGAGGCTGGAGGCGTAGGCGATCATGCCCCAGCGCGAAACGCGACCGTAGGTCGGTTTCAGGCCGGTGAGGTTGGTGAACGCCGCCGGTTGGCGGATCGAGCCGCCGGTGTCGGTGGCGGTGGCGGCCGGCAACAGGTGTGCCGCCACGGCAGCGGCCGAACCCCCGGACGAACCGCCGGGCACGTGTTCCAGGTGCCACGGGTTTTTCACCGCGCCGTAGTAGCTCGACTCGTTGGCCGACCCCATGGCGAATTCGTCCATGTTGGTCTTGCCCAGGGTTACGGCGCCGGCCGCGGCCAGCTTGGCGACGACGGTGGCGTCGTAAGGGGCCTTGAAATTGTCGAGCATCTTGGAGCCGCAACTGGTGCGGATGCCCTGGGTGCAGAACAGGTCTTTATGGGCGATCGGCGCGCCGAGTAGGGCGCCGCTCTCACCGTTGGCGCGCCGGGTGTCGGCGGCCTTGGCCTGGCTCAGGGCCAAGTCCTGGGTGAGGCTGATGAAACTGTTGAGCTGCGGATCGAGCTTGGCGATACGCGCCAGCAACTCGCAGGTCAGCTCGGTAGAGGAGAATTTCTAGACCGCGGGCGATCTCGGCCAGAGTCAATTGATGCATTGCAGGCTCTTTCCCTTTAGTCGATGACTTTCGGAACCAGGTACAGGCCGTTCTCGACCGCTGGCGCGATGGCCTGATAGGCCTCGCGGTGATTGGACTCGGTCACGACATCTGCACGCAGGCGTTGGCTGGCTTCCAGTGGGTGGGCCAGTGGCTCGATGCCGTCGGTGTCGACAGCCTGCATTTCGTCGACCAGCCCGAGAATGCTGTTCAGGGCCGAAGTGATGTGTGGAAGATCGACTTCATTCAGGCCAAGGCAGGCCAGATGAGCGATTTTTTCCACGTCGGAGCGTTCAAGCGCCATGGGATTCTCCAGTGGAAAACAGAACGGATGCTGTCCGTGTGTTAGATTGTCGGAACACTACCGCATTTCTACGGTCATATGGCCGCGATTGTGGGGGTTGGTGCACAGAAAAGCGGTCAATTTAACATATTGGCGCCTTGCCCAAAATCCCTGTCGTTGTTAGAGTTTGCCGCACTTTTTTACCCACGCGTTGCCTAGGGTCCCTTTCCCATGTTCAAGAAACTGCGTGGCATGTTTTCCAGCGATCTTTCCATTGACCTGGGCACTGCCAACACCCTTATTTACGTGCGTGAGCGCGGTATCGTCCTGAATGAGCCATCGGTTGTGGCCATTCGTACCCATGGCAACCAGAAAAGTGTCGTTGCCGTCGGCACCGAGGCCAAGCGTATGCTGGGCCGCACACCTGGCAACATTGCCGCCATTCGTCCGATGAAGGACGGCGTGATCGCCGACTTCAGCGTCTGCGAGAAGATGCTCCAGTACTTCATCAACAAAGTTCACGAAAACAGCTTTCTGCAGCCTAGCCCGCGCGTGTTGATCTGCGTTCCTTGCAAATCCACCCAGGTTGAGCGTCGTGCCATCCGTGAGTCGGCCCTCGGCGCCGGTGCTCGCGAAGTATTCCTGATCGAAGAGCCAATGGCTGCGGCCATCGGTGCCGGCCTGCCGGTTGAGGAGGCACGTGGGTCGATGGTCGTCGATATCGGCGGTGGTACCACTGAAATCGCGCTGATCTCCCTCAACGGTGTGGTGTATGCCGAATCGGTACGGGTCGGCGGCGACCGTTTCGACGAAGCGATCATCACCTACGTGCGCCGCAACTACGGCAGCCTGATCGGTGAATCGACCGCCGAGCGCATCAAGCAGGAAATCGGTACTGCCTACCCGGGCGGCGAAGTGCGCGAAGTCGATGTGCGCGGCCGCAACCTGGCCGAAGGCGTGCCGCGTGCCTTCACCCTGAACTCCAATGAAGTGCTGGAAGCGCTGCAAGAGTCCCTGGCTACTATCGTTCAGGCCGTGAAAAGCGCCCTTGAGCAATCGCCGCCGGAACTGGCTTCCGACATCGCCGAGCGTGGCCTGGTGCTGACCGGTGGCGGCGCGTTGCTGCGTGACCTGGACAAGCTGCTGGCCCAGGAAACCGGGCTGCCGGTGATCGTTGCCGAAGACCCGCTGACCTGCGTGGCGCGCGGCGGTGGTCGGGCGTTGGAGATGATGGATAAGCACACCATGGATCTGCTTTCCAGCGAGTGATCTCGCCGGAAGCACCTACGCTGTTACCGCGCAGGCAGCACTTTGCAGTGCTGCCTGTTGCGTTTATCTTCTGTCAATCTGCATCCAGGCCGGTTTGAAACCGTATGAACAACGAGAACCTTTGCCTGGGAGGAGCGGCCTATTAAACCGCTTTTTGCCAAGGGCCCTTCACTGGGCGTACGCCTGCTGGTGCTGGCCGCGCTGTCGGTAGCCCTGATGGTGGTCGATGCCCGCTTCACCGTGCTCAAGCCGGTGCGCAGTCAAATGTCGCTGGTGCTGATGCAGTCCTACTGGATCACCGACCTGCCGCAACGGCTATGGCAAGGCGTTGCCAGCCAGTTTGGCAGCCGCACCGAACTCGTCGCCGAAAACGAAAAACTCAAGACCGAGAACCTGCTGTTGCAGGGCCGCATGCAGAAACTTGCCGCCCTCACCGAGCAGAACGTGCGTCTGCGCGAGTTGCTCAACTCCTCGGCGCTGGTCAACGAGAAGGTCGAAGTGGCCGAGTTGATCGGCATGGACCCCAACCCCTTCACCCACCGCATCGTCATCAACAAGGGCGAGCGCGATGGCGTGGTCCTCGGCCAACCGGTGCTCGATGCCCGTGGCCTGATGGGCCAAGTGGTCGAGTTGATGCCCTACACCTCCCGCGTGCTGCTGCTGACCGATACCACCCACAGCATTCCCGTGCAGGTCAACCGCAATGGCCTGCGGGCGATTGCCAGCGGTACCGGCAACCCGGAACGCCTGGAGTTGCGCCATGTGGCCGACACCGCCGACATCAAGGAAGGCGACCTGTTGGTCAGCTCCGGCCTCGGCCAGCGGTTCCCGGCAGGTTATCCGGTGGCGACGGTCAAGGAAGTCATCCACGACTCCGGTCAGCCTTTCGCCATTGTCCGCGCCGTGCCGACGGCAGCACTCAACCGCAGCCGTTACCTGCTGCTGGTGTTCAGTGACAACCGCACTGCCGAGGAGCGCGCCAACGACGCCGCCCAGGCGCAGGAAGCCGAGGATCAGCAAAGCGGTGTTGCGCCTGTCGTGCCGGCCACCGTGCCCAAACCGGTCGCCCCGTCGGCACTCGTCGCGCCAGCCCCGCTGCCCGCCGCGACCACCGCTCCATCACCCGCACACGCGGTCAAGCCGGCCACGCCTGCTGCCGCCAAGCCACCTACCGCGGCCCCGACGGCCCCCACAGGGCAGAGGCAATAAATGGCAGGTACACATTTGCGCAATGGTTGGATGGTCTGGCTGACCTTCGCTATCGGTCTACTGCTCAGCATTTCGCCGCTGCCCCAATTCATGGAAATCCTGCGTCCACTGTGGCTGGCGCTGCTCCTGGCGTTCTGGTCGCTGGCGCTGCCCCACAAGGTCGGCATGGTCACCGCGTTTTGCCTGGGGCTGACCGAAGATGTGCTGTACGGCACCCTGCTGGGGCAGAACGCCCTGATCCTGACCCTGATTACGTTCTTGGTGCTGTCGCTGCAACAGCGGCTGCGCATGTTCCCGATGTGGCAGCAGAGCCTGGTGATCCTGGTGATCTTCGGTCTGGCGCAACTGGTGCAACTGTGGCTCAGTGCCTTGACCGGCAACCGCCAGCCGACATTGGCGCTGGTGCTTCCGGCCTTGGTCAGTGCCTTGCTCTGGCCCTGGATCAGCTTCGGCCTGCGGGGCTTGAGCCGACGCTACAAAATCAATTGATTCGGTCAGGCATTTGCCCGCACCTCGTTAGGGAGATGTCTTGATGAAACCGCTTTATCTGGCCTCTGGCTCCCCGCGTCGGCGCGAATTACTGACGCAGATCGGCGTGGCATTCCGCGTCATCGGCGCCGATATCGATGAAACTCCCCTGGCAGACGAACCCCCTGCGGCCTATGTCGAGCGCTTGGCGCGCGGCAAGGCCCGGGCCGGTCGCGGCGCTGTGGGCGAGGGCGACTTCTGCGTGCTGGGAGCTGACACAGCGGTGGTGCTCGATGGGCGGATTCTGGGCAAACCTGCGGACGAACTCGATGCGCGGGCCATGCTAATGGCGTTGTCCGGGCGCGAGCATGAAGTTCTCACCGCAGTGGCCGTCGAGGATGGTGGCCGCTGCGATGCGCGTGTGGTGCGCAGCCTGGTGCGCTTTCGCCCCATTGGCGAGGCCGAGGCAGCGGCCTACTGGGCCAGCGGCGAACCGTGCGATAAGGCCGGTGGCTATGGGATTCAAGGGTTAGGCGCGGTGTTCGTGGCGGGGGTCAGCGGCAGCTATTCTGCGGTTGTGGGCCTGCCCTTGTGCGAAACCTACGAGCTGCTCGGCCAATTCGGCATACCCTGTTGGCAAAACCTTACAGTGCGCTAAGCGCCGTCCCAGACTGATACGGCCATTATCGTGAACATGCCTGAACGAGATCCTGCCATGAGCGAAGAGATTCTAATCAACATCACGCCGATGGAATCGCGCGTGGCGGTGGTTGAAAACGGTGTCCTGCAAGAAGTTCACGTCGAACGCACACAAAAGCGTGGGATCGTCGGCAACATCTATAAAGGCAAAGTGGTCAGGGTCCTGCCGGGCATGCAGGCAGCGTTCGTGGACATCGGCCTGGACCGCGCCGCGTTCATTCACGCCTCGGAAATTTCCATGCGCGAAGGCCCGGCAGTGGAGAGCATCAGCGCCCTGGTCCATGAGGGGCAGAGCCTGGTGGTGCAGGTCACCAAGGACCCGATCGGCTCCAAGGGCGCCCGGTTGACGACCCAACTGTCGATCCCGTCCCGCTACCTGGTGTACATGCCGCGCACCGCCCACGTCGGCATTTCCCTGAAGATCGAAGACGAAGCCGAGCGCGAGCGCCTCAAGCAAGTGGTCAGCGATTGCGTGGCCCAGGAAGGCATCAAGGAAGCGGGCGGTTTTATCCTGCGCACTGCCGCCGAGGGTGCCGGCGCCGAAGAAATCCTCATGGACATCCGCTACTTGCGGCGCCTGTGGGACCAGATCGACGCGCAGATCAAGACCAGCGGCGCACCCAATGTGATCTACGAAGACCTGGGCCTGGCCCTGCGCACGCTGCGCGATCTGGTCAGCCCGAAGATCGAGAAGATCCGCATCGACTCGCGGGAAACGTTCCAGAAAACCACGCAGTTCGTCGCCGAATTGATGCCTGAGATCGCTGATCGCCTGGAGCACTACCCCGGCGAGCGGCCGATTTTCGACCTCTATGGCGTCGAAGACGAGATCCAGAAAGCCTTGGAGCGCAAGGTGCCGCTCAAGTCCGGCGGCTACCTGGTGGTGGACCCGGCCGAAGCGATGACCACCATCGACGTCAACACGGGGGCCTTTGTCGGCCATCGCAATCTGGAAGAGACGATCTTCAAGACCAACCTGGAAGCCGCCACCGCCATTGCCCGGCAACTGCGCCTGCGCAACCTGGGCGGGATCATCATCATCGACTTCATCGACATGGAAGACCAAGAGCACCAGCGCCAGGTGATCCGCACCCTGGAAAAACAGCTGGAGCGCGACCACGCCAAGACCAACATCATCGGCATCACCGAGCTGGGGCTGGTGCAGATGACCCGCAAACGCACCCGCGAAAGCCTGGAGCAGGTGCTGTGCGAGCCGTGCAGCAGTTGCCAGGGGCGCGGTAAGTTGAAGACCCCGGAAACCATTTGTTATGAGATTTTCAGAGAAATCCTACGCGAGGCCCGGGCCTATCAAGCGTTAGGCTATCGCGTCCTGGCCAACCAGAAAGTCGTGGACCGTTTGCTGGACGAAGAGTCCGGCAACGTCGCGGAACTGGAAGGCTTTATTGGGCGAACCATACGTTTTCAGGTCGAAACCATGTATTCCCAGGAACAATACGACGTGGTGCTGCTCTGAAGCCGCGTGCTTTACTTTTCGCAATAGCGGCTGCCTCCAGCGTTTTGCCTGACCACCGCCATGGGAGCCACCCGACATGGAGCGTCTAATACGCTTTTTCGCTGCACTGACCCGCTGGGGCCTGGGGCTATGTGCGCTGCTGTTGGTGCTGGTTGCGCTCTACGTCAGCCTGGGCCGCGAGCTCATTCCCCTGGTGGCCGAATACCGCGCCGAGGTCGAGGCCAAGGGCCGCGCTGCGTTGGCGATGCCATTGCACATCGCCAGCCTGGAGGGCACCTGGAGTGGCCTGGCGCCGATCCTGCAAGCCCATGACGTGGTGCTGGGGGAGGGCAGCAACGCCCTGCACCTGGACCAGGTGCGCGTAGTGCCCGACCTGTGGGCCAGCCTGTTGGCGCGGGAAGTGCGCATCGCCCACCTGCAACTCGATGGTTTGAAGCTCAACCTCAAGGAAGACCAGGACGGCAAGTGGGCCCTCGAAGGCCTGCCGGTGCGCGACGACCAACCGCTGGACCCGGAGCAGTTGTTCAATCGCCTGCAAATGATCTCGCGGCTGTCGGTGCTCGACAGCCAAGTCACTTTGCAGCCGTTCGCCGAAGCCCCCCTGACCCTCACTTACGTCGGCCTGAGCCTGAAAACAGGCACTAGCCGCCAGCGCCTCGATGCACGCCTGACCCTGCCCGATGGCCAGCCACTGGCGCTGAACCTGCGTACCCAGGTGCGTGCCGGGCAATGGCGTGAAGGCGCGGCGGATGTCTACCTGAGCCTGCCGCAGAGCCATTGGTCGCGCTGGCTGCCGGCGCGCCTGACCCGGCAATGGCGGTTTGCCGAGCTCAAGGCCGGAGGCGAGTTCTGGTTGAACTGGAGCCAGGGTACCGTGCAGAGCGCGGTGGCCCGCCTCAATGCGCCGCAAGTCAAAGGCGCCTACGCCGAGCGCAGCCCCGTGGCGCTCCAGAACCTGGCCCTCAACGCCTGGTTCCAGCGCAGCGCCCAGGGCTTTGAGGTGAAGGTCGACTCCCTGGCGATGAACCTGGGGCCGACCCGCTGGGAATCCCACCTGCAACTCAAGCAAACCGCGGCCACCGAGAAAACCGAGGAGCGTTGGCAGGTACAGGCCGACCGCCTCGACCTGACCCCGCTGACGCCGGTGCTCGACGCCCTGGTGCCGATCCCGGAAAAAGTCGCGGTGGTCATCGACAACCTCAAGGTTACCGGCACACTGCGCAATGTCCTGCTCGATTACCGGCCCCAGGCTGTGGGCGACCAGCGCCTGAGTTTTGCCACCCATCTGGAGCGGGTTGGTTTCAACGCCTATCATGGTGCGCCGGCGGCCCGTAACGTCAGCGGCAGCCTCACGGGCGACCTCGGCCAGGGCGAGTTGCGCATGGACAGCAAGGATTTCTCCTTGCACCTGGACCCGATTTTCGCCAAACCCTGGCAGTACATCCAAGCCAACGCACGGCTGACCTGGAAGCTCGACAAAGACGCCTTCACCCTGATCGCGCCTTACCTGAAGGTGCTGGGCGAAGAGGGCAAGATCGCCGGCGACTTCCTGATCCGCCTGAATTTCGATGAAGCCCTGGAAGACTACATGGACCTGCGGGTGGGCCTGGTGGACGGCGACGGCCGTTACACCGCCAAATACCTGCCGGCCGTGCTCAGCCCGGCGCTGGACGAATGGCTGCGCACGGCGATCATCAAGGGCGCGGTGGACGAAGGTTTCTTCCAGTACCAGGGCTCGCTGAACCATGGCGCCATCGACGCGGCGCGCAGCATCAGCCTGTTCTTCAAGGTGCATGACGCCGAGCTGGCGTTCCAGCCAGGCTGGCCCCATGTCAGCAAGGTCAGCGGCGATGTGTTCGTCGAAGACAGCGGCGTGCGCATCCTGGCCAGCAAGGGCCAGTTGCTCGATACCCAGGTACGCGATATCTACGTCAGCATTCCCCATGCCCCGGCCGGGCAAAGCAGCCATTTGCTGCTCGACGGCGAATTTGCCGGTGGCCTGGGCGATGGCCTGAAAATCCTCCAGGAAGCGCCCATCGGTACCGCTTCGACCTTTGCCGGTTGGCAAGGCGAAGGGGAGCTGCGTGGCGCCCTGAAACTCGACATCCCGCTGGTCAAGGGCGAAGAACCGAAGATCGTCGTGGACTTCAAGGTCGACAAGGCCCGCCTCAAACTCAGCGAGCCGGCCCTGGAACTGACCCAACTCAAGGGCGACCTGCGTTTTGACAGCAGCAAGGGCCTGAGCGGTAAGGACATCAGCGCCCAAGCATTCGAGCGCCCGGTGACCGCGCAGATTTTCGCCGACGGCAAGGGCAAGAACCTCAATACGCGGGTGGTGGCCAAGGGGCAGGTCACGGTCAAGAAGCTCACCGAGTGGTTGAACGTCAGCCAACCGCTGCCGGTGTCTGGCGATATCCCTTACCAACTGCAACTGACCCTCGATGGCCCGGACAGCCAGTTGCGCATCAACTCCAACCTCAAAGGCGTCGCCGTGGACCTGCCGGCGCCCTTCGGCATGGCGGCCAGCACCGGGCGCGACAGCGTGTTTCGCATGACTTTGCAGGGCGCCGAGCGGCGTTACTGGTTCGACTACGGCGAGTTGGCCAACTTCACTTTCGCTGCGCCAAGCGGCAAGTTCGCCGAGGGCCGTGGCGAACTGTTCCTCGGCGACGGCGATGCACTGCTGCCCGGGGCCAAGGGCCTGCGGGTGCGCGGAGTGTTGTCGCAGCTGGATATCGAACCCTGGAAAGTGCTGGTGGAACGCTATGCCGGCCAGGACCCGGGCGGCAGCGCCAAGCAACTGCTCAGCGGCGCGGACTTCAAGGTCGGCAAGCTCAGTGGCTTTGGCACCAGCCTGGATCAGGTCAAGTTGCAGTTGGCGCGCAAACCGGCGGCCTGGGCCTTGCAGATCGACAGCCAGCAGGCCAAGGGCAGCGTGTCGATCCCCGATGCCAAGGCTGCGCCCATGGCGATCAACATGCAGTACGTGCGTTTGCCGGCCGCCGACCCCACAGCCCAGGCTGACGAGAACGCGCCGGACCCTCTGGCCTCGGTGGACCCGAAAAAAGTCCCGGCGCTGGATTTATCCATCGATCAACTGTTCCAGGGGCAGGACTTGCTGGGTCCTTGGTCGCTCAACGTGCGGCCCACCGCCAAGGGCATGGCGTTCAATAACCTCGACCTGGGTCTCAAGGGCATGGTGTTGAAGGGCGCCGGTGGATGGGAAGGGGTGCCGGGCGCGACCAGCAGTTGGTACAAAGGGCGCCTGAGTGGCAAGAACCTCGCCGATGTACTCAAGGGCTGGGGCTTCGCGCCTACCGTGACCAGCGAGAGTTTCCACCTGGACGTCGATGGCCGCTGGAGTGGCTCGCCGGCGGGGGTCGGCCTCAAGCGTTATTCCGGCAGCCTCGACGCGACCTTGCGCAAAGGCCAGTTCGTCGAGGTCGAAGGCGGCGCCCAGGCGCTGCGGGTGTTTGGCCTGCTCAATTTCAACTCCATCGGCCGCCGTTTGCGCCTGGACTTCTCCGACCTGTTCGGCAAAGGCCTGAGCTACGACCGGGTCAAAGGCCTGCTGGTGGCGAGCGAAGGGGTCTACGTGACCCGCGAGCCCATCGTGCTGACCGGGCCGTCGAGCAATCTGGAACTCAACGGCACCCTGGACATGGTCGCCGACCGCGTCGATGCCAAGCTCCAGGTGACCTTGCCGGTGACCAACAACCTGCCCATCGCCGCATTGATCGTGGGGGCGCCGGCCATTGGCGGCGCGTTGTTCCTCATCGACAAATTGATCGGCGACCGCGTGGCGCGTTTTGCCAGCGTGCAGTACACGGTCAAGGGGCCGTGGAAAGAACCGAAGATCACCTTCGACAAGCCTTTTTGAAAAGCCACGATCCGGGCCTATGCAGTAGCATGGCGCCATCTCGTTCAAGGAGCGCCCCATGTCTTTTGCGGTGATTCAAATGGTCAGCCAGAGCGATGTGGCGGCCAACCTGCTGCAGGCCCGGCGCCTGCTGGAGCGTGCCGCCGACAGCGGTGCGCGGCTGGCGGTGCTGCCGGAAAATTTCGCCGCCATGGGCCGTCGCGATACCGCCGCTATTGGTCGCGCCGAAGCGCTGGGCGAAGGCCCTATCCTGCCGTGGTTGAAACAAGCCGCCCGCGACCTCAACGTATGGATAGTCGCTGGCACGTTGCCGCTACCGCCCGAAGGGCAGCCCGAGAGCAAGGCCAACGCCTGTTCGTTGTTGATCGACGAACAGGGTGCCATCGCGGCGCGCTATGACAAGTTGCACTTGTTCGACGTGGATGTGGCCGATGCCCGTGGCCGTTACCGCGAATCTGATGACTATGCTCATGGCGGTGCGGTGGTCGTCGCCGACACCCCGGTAGGCCGGGTCGGCCTGACGGTGTGCTACGACCTGCGCTTTCCCGAGCTGTACAGCGAATTGCGTGCCGCGGGGGCCGAACTGATTACCGCGCCGTCGGCCTTCACCGCCGTGACCGGTGCTGCCCATTGGGATGTACTGATCCGCGCCCGCGCCATCGAGACTCAATGCTATGTGCTGGCGGCGGCCCAAGGCGGGGTGCATCCGGGCCCGCGGGAGACCTTTGGTCACGCGGCGATTATCGACCCCTGGGGGCGGATTCTCGCTCAGCAGGATCAGGGCGAGGCCGTATTGCTGGCCTCGCGCGACAGCAGCGAACAAGCGTCCATCCGGGCGCGCATGCCGGTGGCGAGCCATCGGCGCTTTTTCTCGCAGGGCGTCCGGCGGCCTGCCTCAGAACAATGAATGTAAGGCGTAAAGCATATGAGCCAGTTGTTGTCCTCAGTCAGTGAACACCTTCTCGCGCCGGGTGGCGTGACGATCGACAGCCTGCAAGCGGTGCTCGGTGACCTGGCCGGCCCCGGCATCGACGCGGCGGACCTGTATTTCCAAGGGCAGATTTCCGAGTCCTGGGCGCTGGAAGACGGCATCGTCAAGGAAGGCAGTTTCAACCTCGACCAAGGCGTGGGCGTACGTGCCCAGGCCGGGGAAAAAACCGGTTTCGCCTACAGCAACGCCATCACCCTCGAAGCCCTGGGCCTGGCGGCCCGTGCAGCACGGTCGATTTCCCGCGCCGGCCAGCACGGCAGCGTGCAGGCCTTCAGCACCCAGGACGTGACCCAGCTCTACGGCCCTGACAACCCCCTGGAAGTCATCAGCCGTGCGGAAAAGGTCGAGCTGCTCAAGCGTGTCGATGCCGCGACCCGCGCCCTCGACCCGCGCATCCAGCAGGTCACCGTGAGCATGGCTGGGGTCTGGGAGCGCATTTTGGTGGCGTCCACCGATGGCACCCTGGCAGCGGATGTGCGGCCGTTGGTGCGCTTCAACGTCAGCGTGATCGTCGAGCAGAACGGCCGCCGCGAGCGAGGCGGCCACGGCGGTGGCGGGCGTACCGACTACCGGTACTTCCTCGCCGAGGACCGCGCCATGGGCTATGCCCGCGAAGCGCTGCGCCAGGCGTTGGTCAACCTTGAAGCGATCCCCGCGCCGGCCGGCACTTTCCCGGTGGTGCTGGGGTCGGGCTGGTCCGGTGTGCTGTTGCACGAAGCGGTCGGCCATGGCCTGGAGGGTGATTTCAACCGCAAGGGCAGTTCGGCCTACAGCGGGCGCATGGGCGAAATGGTCGCCTCCAAACTCTGCACCATCGTGGACGACGGTACCCTGGCCGGGCGTCGCGGGTCGCTGAGCATGGACGATGAAGGCACGCCGACCGAGTGCACCACCCTGATCGAAAACGGCGTGCTCAAAGGCTATATGCAGGACAAGCTCAACGCCCGCCTGATGGGTGTGGCGCGCACCGGCAACGGCCGCCGCGAGTCCTATGCGCACCTGCCGATGCCGCGCATGACCAATACCTACATGCTGGGCGGCGAAAGCGACCCGGCGGAAATCATCGCCTCGGTGAAGAAGGGTATCTACTGCGCCAACCTGGGCGGCGGCCAGGTGGACATCACCAGCGGCAAGTTCGTGTTCTCCACCAGCGAAGCGTATTTGATCGAGGACGGCAAGATCACTGCACCGGTCAAAGGCGCGACCCTGATCGGCAACGGGCCGGAGGCCATGAGCCGGGTGTCGATGGTGGGCAACGACCTGTCGTTGGACAGCGGTGTGGGGACGTGTGGCAAGGATGGGCAGTCGGTGCCGGTGGGTGTCGGCCAGCCAACGCTGAAGATTGACGCGATCACCGTGGGTGGCACGGGCGCGTGAGGAGGAGCCTTGGGTGGGCGGCCCGCATTGCGGCCCGGCCCACCCGGGGGCGAAAACTAACGCAGGCCGCGTTGTGTCTCGTCCAGCTCGCGGATGTACTTGAAGATTTTGCGGCTCGAAGCAGGGGGCTTGTTATGGGCAAGCTCATGCTGGGCCTGACGGATCAGGGAGCGCAGTTGTTGGCGGTCCGCGTCCGGGTAATCGACGACGAATTTTTCCAGCACGCCGTCATCGCCCGCGATCAAGCGATCGCGCCAGCGTTCCAGGCCGTGGAAACGTTCGTTGTACTGGCGGGTGGAGGCATCCAGTTGATCGAGCAAAACCAGAATGGCGTCCGTGTCCTGGTCGCGCATCAGCTTGCCGATAAATTGCAGGTGCCGTTTACGCGCAATGTTCGCGGTGTGCTTGGGCGCTTCGTCCAGGGCCCGGCGCATGGCGTCGGTCAAGGGCAGTTTGGCGCGCAAGTCAGGCTTGAGTGTTGTAAGGCGCTCGCCGAGGTCAACCAGAGCATGAAGCTCGCGTTTAACCTGGGATTTGCTTTTCTCCCCATCGAGGGAGTCGTCGTAAGAATCAACCATGGTGGCAGTCCGCAAAGAAACGCCGCCATGATAACCAGTCGGGGGCCGCTTGTCCGGCCCGGTCGCTCGA
>RCMZ01000933.1_pt1 | contig 31396 bp, 22 predicted proteins | sample 2041141 | NCBI WGS metagenome assembly RCMZ01 (sample SAMN09708263, study PRJNA481090) | Wastewater metagenome, whole genome shotgun sequencing project. | biome: sewage; isolation source: Davis station wastewater (DW) | place: Antarctica: Davis Station | collected 2010-03-01 | reverse complement strand
GCCATCGGCCCGGAAACCTGGAACGCCGCTTATGTGCAGCCCAGTCGTCGCCCGACTGACGGCCGCTACGGCGAAAACCCGAACCGTCTGCAGCACTACTATCAGTTCCAGGTTGTCCTGAAGCCGAACCCGGACAACTTCCAGGAGCTGTACCTGGGCTCGCTCAAGCACGTGGGCCTGGACCCGCTGGTGCACGACATCCGCTTCGTCGAAGACAACTGGGAATCGCCGACCCTGGGCGCCTGGGGCCTGGGCTGGGAAGTCTGGCTCAACGGCATGGAAGTCACCCAGTTCACCTACTTCCAGCAAGCGGGCGGCATCGAGTGCTACCCGGTGACCGGCGAAATCACCTACGGCCTCGAACGCCTGGCCATGTACCTGCAAGGCGTGGACTCGGTCTACGACCTGGTCTGGGCCGATGGCCCGTTCGGCAAGGTGACCTACGGCGACGTGTTCCACCAGAACGAAGTGGAGCAATCGACCTACAACTTCGAGCACGCCAACGTCGAGAAACTGTTCGAGCTGTTCGACTTCTATGAAAGCGAAGCCAAGCGCCTGATCGAACTCGACCAGCCGCTGCCGTTGCCCAGCTATGAAATGGTGTTGAAGGCGTCCCACACCTTCAACCTGCTGGACGCGCGCCGGGCGATCTCGGTGACCGCGCGCCAGCAATACATCCTGCGAGTGCGCACCCTGGCGCGTTCCGTCGCCCAAGCCTACCTGCTGGCCCGCGCCAAGCTGGGCTTCCCGATGGCAACCCCGGACCTGCGTGATGAAGTGTTGGCTAAGCTGGAGGCTGCACAATGAGTGCTCAAGATTTTCTGGTTGAACTGGGCACCGAAGAACTGCCACCCAAAGCCCTGAATACCCTGGCCGAAGCGTTCCTCGCGGGTATCGACAAAGGCCTGCAGGCCGCAGGCCTGGGCTATGAAGCCAAGCAGGTCTACGCCGCGCCGCGCCGCTTGGCCGTGCTGATTACCGCGCTCGCCACCCAGCAGCCGGACCGCAGCATCAACCTCGACGGCCCGCCCCGCCAGGCCGCGTTCGATGCCGAAGGCAACCCGACCCAAGCCGCCCTTGGCTTTGCCAAGAAGTGTGGCGTGGAGCTGAGCGAAATCGACCAGAGCGGTGCGAAACTGCGCTTCAGCCAGGTCATCAAGGGCAAGCCAACCGCCAGCCTGCTGCCGACCATCGTCGAAGACTCCCTCAACGACCTGCCGATTCCCAAGCGTATGCGCTGGGGCGCGCGCAAAGAAGAATTCGTACGCCCAACCCAATGGCTGGTGATGCTGCTCGGTGACCAGGTCATCGACTGCACCATCCTGGCGCAAAAGGCCGGCCGCGATTCCCGTGGGCACCGCTTCCACCACCCGGACAGCGTGCGCATCACCTCGCCAGCCAACTACCTGAACGACTTGCGCGCCGCCTATGTACTGGCCGACGCCAACGAGCGCCGCGCCATCATCAGCCAGCGCACCGCAGAACTGGCCACCCGCCAGGAAGGCACCGCGATCGTGCCACCAGCGCTGCTCGACGAAGTGACCGCCCTGGTGGAATGGCCCGTGCCGCTGGTGTGCTCGTTCGAGGAACGCTTCCTCGACGTGCCCCAGGAAGCCCTGATTACCACCATGCAGGACAACCAGAAGTACTTCTGCCTGCTGGACGCTGATGGCAAGTTGCTGCCGCGCTTTATCACCGTAGCCAACATCGAAAGCAAAGACCCACAGCAGATCATCGACGGTAACGAGAAAGTGGTTCGCCCACGCCTCACCGACGCCGAGTTCTTCTTCAAGCAAGACAAGAAGCAAAAACTCGAAGCCTTCAACCTGCGCCTGCAAAACGTGGTGTTCCAGGAAAAACTGGGCAGCGTCTACGACAAGGCCGAGCGTGTTTCCAAGCTGGCGGCGCACATCGCCACCCGCATCGGCGGTGACGCCACGCGCGCGGCCCGCGCCGGCCTGCTGTCCAAGTGTGACCTGGCCACCGAAATGGTCGGCGAGTTCCCAGAAATGCAAGGCGTGGCCGGCTACTACTACGCCCTCAACGATGGTGAGCCGCAAGACGTCGCCCTGGCCCTGAACGAGCAGTACATGCCCCGTGGCGCCGGCGCCGAACTGCCGAGCACCCTCACCGGCGCGGCCGTGGCGATTGCCGACAAGCTCGACACCCTGGTAGGGATCTTCGGCATCGGCATGCTGCCCACCGGCAGCAAAGACCCCTACGCCCTGCGCCGTGCCGCCCTCGGCGTGCTGCGCATCCTGATCGACAAGAAACTCGACCTCGACCTGACCGACGCCGTGGCCTTCGCGGTCAATGCGTTCGGCGCCAAGGTCAAGGCCGCGGGCCTGGCCGATCTGGTGCTGGAATTCATCTTCGACCGCTTGCGCGCTCGCTATGAAGACGAAGGCGTGGACGTGGCCACCTACCTCTCGGTGCGCGCCCTGAAACCCGGCTCGGCCCTAGACTTCGACCAGCGTGTGCAAGCGGTGCAGGCCTTCCGCCAACTGCCGGAAGCGGCAGCGCTGGCGGCGGTGAACAAGCGGGTATCGAACTTGCTGAGCAAGGTCGAAGGCAATATCCCAACCACCGTTGAAGCCAAATACTTCGACAATGCCAACGAGTTCTCCCTGTACTCGGCCATCCAGCAAGCCGACCAGGCTGTGCAACCGATGGCGGCGGCGCGTCAGTACCGCGAGTCCCTCGCACGCCTGGCAGCCCTGCGTGAACCCGTTGACGCTTTCTTCGAAGCGGTAATGGTCAACGCCGAAGATGCCAACGTGCGTGCCAACCGCTACGCGCTGTTGGCACGTCTGCGCGGCCTGTTCCTGGGCGTTGCCGACATTTCGCTGTTGGGCTAAGGAGTCGCCGTTGAAACTGCTGATGCTCGATCGGGACGGGGTCATCAACTATGACAGCGACGCTTACATCAAGTCGGTCGAGGAGTGGACTCCACTGCCCGGCTCGGTCGAAGCCATCGCGCAGTTGAGCAAGGCCGGATGGACGGTGGCCGTCGCCACCAACCAGTCCGGCATTGCTCGCGGCTACTACGACATCGCCACGCTGGACGCCATGCACCAGCGCCTGCGCGCCCTGGTGGCGGAGCAGGGGGGTGAGCTGGGCCTGATCGTCTACTGCCCCCATGGCCCCGATGAAGGCTGCGATTGCCGCAAACCCAAACCCGGCCTGCTGAAAACCATCGCGGCTCATTACCAGGTGGAATTGGCCCATGTCTGGTTCGTGGGCGACAGCATCAGTGACCTGGAGGCAGCCAAAGCCGTCGACTGTCAGCCAGTTTTGGTAAAAACCGGTAAAGGCGAAAAGACTCTGGGCAAAACCCTACCGGTGGGCACCTTGATTTTTGACGATCTGGCGGCGATTGCCGCTGAACTTATCCACAACTAGGGTTCTTCTGACGTCCTGACCAGGGAATGTTCGGGAGTGCGCTTGAACAGGCGGGCAATGCCCGCAACGGTAAATGTCGCTATGTCGATCTTGCAGGCAATCAGGACCTTCTTCTTTTACCTGCTGCTGGGCACCAGTTCCTTGCTCTGGTGCAGCCTGAGCTTTTTCATCGCGCCTTTTCTGCCTTTCAAGGCCCGCTATCGCTTCATCAACGTCTATTGGTGCCGTTGTGCGCTGTGGCTGAGCAAGGTCTTTCTCGACATCCGCTTTGAAGTCAAAGGCGCCGAGAACGTCCCCGCACAACCCTGCGTCATCCTGTCAAACCATCAAAGCACCTGGGAGACGTTCTTTCTCTCCGCCTATTTCCAGCCCTTGAGCCAAGTCCTCAAGCGCGAACTGCTGTTCGTCCCCTTCTTCGGCTGGGCCATGGCCATGCTGCGCCCGATCGCCATCGACCGCGACAACCCCAAGGCCGCCCTCAAGCACGTCGCCAAAAAAGGCGATGAACTGCTCAAGGACGGCGTCTGGGTCCTGATCTTCCCCGAAGGCACCCGCGTCCCCTTCGGCCAGGTCGGCAAATTCTCCCGAGGCGGCACCGCCCTGGCCGTCAACGCCAACCTGCCCGTCCTGCCCATTGCCCACAACGCCGGTAAATTCTGGCCAAAAACCGGTTGGGCGAAAAAAGCCGGCGTCATCACCGTCGTCATCGGCGAACCCATGTACGCCAACGGCACCGGCCCCCGCGCCATCGCCGAACTCAACGACCGCGCCGCCGCTTGGAACGAACAAACCCAACGCGACATGGGCTCCCTGCCGCCGAGCATGGCTGAAGTGGAAAAAGTGGCTGTTTAAAATCTGTGGATAAACTGTGGGCTGTTCTATGGGTGAGAGAGCCAGCCACACGTATTACATTGATTTTTATGTATATTTCTTAAGAGCATAAACCGCATGGAGAGGTGCATAAGTTTTTAAACAGCTCAATGGCACTATGACCAGTGAACACCTGTGTTTAGCACTGGGCCGGGCCACCACGCAGCAGATCACCCCGTAGAGCTTTTTACTACAACATATCTTTTACTTAAAAGGAGCGGGTGTTGAGGCGCAGCAAACCAGTAGCACTGCTCAGTTGCCTGAGGTAGCAGCACATTAAGATTACGATCCAAATGCAATTCACGAAGCAGTTGTCGGACTGAGTACCCCGACCAACTTCCCGGCATACTTACCTGGAAAATTTACTATCATTCAGCCACTATTCTGATACCAGTCAGAGAGCGATCCTCCCCCCAAGACATAGCGCTTCGAAAAGCACACTTTTTTCAATGAACACACTGGTTTTTTGTGGTATTTTCATAAAGTTGCGGCATCGCATAGATGCTAAACACTGGGCCGGGCGAGCCTAGTGCACCTATTTTGAGTACAGCCATCCATTGGGATGGCGCTCAGAGAGTATCTTCTGTGGCAAATAGTACATTTGATAATTTTATACTTAAATCAAATAAAAAGCCTTTGGCCCCCCCTCGGGAACCAGAAAGTGGCTTACCTCAAATAACCATATTAATGTGCACCTATAATGGTGAACATTTTTTGGCTGAGCAATTAGAGTCTTTCAATTATCAAACACACACTTCATGGAACTTGATTGTTTCTGATGATGGCTCTCGAGACAATACGCTAAATATCCTCAAGTGCCATCAACAAAAGCTTGATAAAGACAGGCTTAAAATCGTTCCTGGGCCCCAACAAAACTTTGTCAGGAATTTTTTATCTCTTTGCTGCCGCGTTGATATAGAAGCAGATTTCTATGCCTGGGCAGATCAAGACGACATCTGGAATGAAGATAAGCTTCAAGTAGCCTCAAATTGGTTGAGCACGATTCCCAAGCAACTGCCGGCCCTTTATTGCAGCAGAACACAGCTGATTGATGAGTCAAACAACTTGATTGGATTTTCACCAAAATTTAGTCGCCCACCTAGCTTTGCCAATGCCCTAGTGCAAAATATTGGTGGTGGAAACACCATGGTGTTTAATCATACTGCAAAGCTGTTACTCCAAGAAGCCGGAGACAAATTAGATATTCCAACTCACGACTGGTGGGCATATCAATTAATTACAGGTGCTGGCGGAGTGATACATTATGACGAATCTCCGCACCTACTGTATCGGCAGCACAGTAGCAATCTGATAGGTAGCAATTCTGGCTGGCTAGCAAGATTTCAGCGCCTACGCGGCACGCTTCGAGGTGATTTCAAAGCTTGGAGCAGGAAAAACATCGAAGCGCTGGATAGTGTCCGTCACTTGCTTACCCTAGAAAACCAATTAATACTGGATAACTTTAAACATGCATGCAACCAAAAATCATGGAACGTAGTGTGGAGCCTTAGGAAAGCAGGTGTGTATAGGCAAACATGGCTTGGAAACTTAAGCCTCATATTGGCCTGCTTGGCCAAGGAAGGTAGACGTTGACATGAACCCCGACTAGAAATACTTGCTGCCAAACTATCATCGACTAACTTAACATGACAACTCAACGATCAGGATAATTAAAGTGCCATTTTTGTCTGTAGTTTTCATCGTTCGAAATCAGTCGGACACAATTGAAAGTATACTGTCCGATGCCACCACTGTTATCTCGAACCTGGTCAGCGATTATGAGTTAATCATTGTTGATAATGCTTCAGAAGACAATAGTATTTCAGTAATGAAACGTCTGACAGGCGAGAGTGGCTTTGCTAATCTACAGGTTTATGCTCTGACTAAGGAAGTAGATACTGATACCGCCTCTTGGGTGGGGCTAGAGAATGCGCTAGGCGACTTTGTGGCCGTCATCGATCCTCTAATAGACGACATCAACTTTCTGCCAGAGTTATTGGATCAAGCAGTGCGTGGCTCTGACGTGGTTTTTGCAAATAATGAACAAAAACCAGCTCGCAGCCTCGCCTATCGCGCAGCCTTCGCTCTTTTCAACGGTTTATATAGTTGGTTCAACGGCGTCCATCTTGCTAAAGAAGCACCTCAGTATCGCATTCTCAGCAAAAGGGTCATTAACTTTATTCTTCAGCACCCTCAACCATCCATGACATATCGCCACCTTCCCGCGACCGGGGGTTTTGCTCGCTCATACTTGAACTACAGCTCTAAACCTAAGGCCTCGCAGCAAAAACGCTTAGGAGAGAGCATTGATCGTGGCATGCGGCTACTCGTTTCAACCACCCGCGCACCTATGCGACTGGTCACATCTCTTTCTCTCTTCGGGGCAGTAGCCAATTTGATCTATAGCGTTTACGTTGTTGCAATCGGCCTTTTGAAAGCCGACGTTGCCCCTGGCTGGATCAGTTTTTCACTCCAACAATCTGGTATGTTTTTCTTGATTTCACTTGTACTGCTTGTGTTGGGCGAATACATTCTCAATATGGCCAGTCTATCAAATGAAGGCCCGCTCTATCATGTTGGCCAAGAGTTTACGAGTGCCCGCATGACACGCCGTGAAAAACTCAATATTGAAGAGGTGGCTCCAACTAAAATAATGCCTCCAATCTCACCTACAGATCAGGCGTCATGATGAGAAAGTCCAGTCCACAACAAGAAGCAATCATCATCGGCGGTGGATTTTACGGCGCAGCGATTGCTATCTATCTTGCTAAGCAACGCGGACTGAAACACATTGTACTTATCGAGCGTGAACCAGCGCTAATGATGCGTGCCTCTTATAATAACCAAGCGCGAGTTCATAACGGATATCATTATCCACGTAGTTTTACAACCGCGTACCGAAGCCGTATAAATTTGCCTAGGTTCGTTCGTGACTGGCCACAAGTAGTTAAGCAAGACTTTGTTAAGTTATATGCAATCGCACGGAGAAACTCAAAAGTAACAGCGAAACAGTTTCAACGATTTTGCCGTGATATTGGTGCAAGCATTCTCCCAGCGGACCCTGCCTTACGAGCGCTTTTTGAACCGCGCCTAATTGAAGACGTGTTCTTGGTGGAAGAGTATGCCTTCGATACGACAAAACTTTCCCGTTGGGCTGAAAGGGAATTGAGGGAAAGTGGTGTTGAAATTCGCTATGAGTCCCGCGTAGTAGAGATATCAAGAGGCGCAGAAGCGCCCCTTGAAATCGTCACAGAATCCAAATTTGGAGTAAGGGATTCCATTTCCTGCAGTTTTGTTTTCAATTGTACCTACAGTGGTCTAAACCAGTTCAAGGGAGAATTTTCCGGAGTAAAAGCTGAGCTGAAACAAGAGATAACTGAAATGGCGCTTATGCAAATGCCATCAGCTCTGAATGGCCTGGGGATAACCGTGATGGATGGACCTTTTTTTTCGTTAATGCCGTTTCCGGCTAGGGGACTGCATACCCTATCTCATGTTCGCTATACACCGCATTTGAATTGGAACGACGTAGAAGGCCTTGATCCTTACGAGAAACTCAAGCAGTACGATCGCGCCACACGTGTTGACCGTATGGTTAGAGATGTGGCCAGGTATATTCCGTCGTTGCAGAGCGCCACATATACCGATTCTCTATTCGAAGTAAAAACGGTGCTCGTAAAAAATGAAGGCGACGATGGACGTCCAATTTTTTTTGAAAAACATCAAAGCTTGCCAGGATGCTATTCAATTCTAGGCGGAAAAATCGACAATATTTATGATGTCCTTGAAACGCTAGACACGGAAGACTTATCTGTTAAGCCAACCAGGGATATGCAGGAGTAAAATATGAGCAATGCACTTATCGGTTTCTCCGGATTTGTTGGTTCTACTCTTCTGAAGCAAGCGCCGTTCGACGCGCTCTTTCGTTCAACCAACATTGACAAGATTGATGGCCAAACATTCCAGACGGTCGTCTGCGCAGGGGCCCCGGCACAGAAATGGATCGCCAATCGAGACCCGGAAGGCGATCAGCAAAAAATTGACGAGCTAATTGCTCACCTTTCCACAATTAAGTGCCGAACATTCGTACTAATCAGCACGGTTGATGTATTCAAAACTGTTCTCGGAGTGGATGAAGACACTCCAGTCGAAGAAGAAGAACTTCACGCCTACGGTCTGAATCGCCGTCGTTTGGAAAAATTTATAGAACGTAATTTTCCCAATCACTTGATCGTACGTCTCCCCGGCTTAGTCGGGCCGGGCCTGCGCAAGAATGTGATTTATGATTTTCTGAACAATAACAATCTTGAAGCCATCGATAGCCGTGGGGTATTTCAATTTTACCCTATGGTCAACCTGTGGGCAGATATTCAAACCGCGATCGACAATGGCCTTAAACTTATTCATCTGACCTCTGAGCCAATCAGTGTCGGCGAGATCTCAGAGAAAGGTTTCGGTAATGTGTTCAATCACTCTTTAGCCAGTACTACTGCTACCTACGATATGCAAACAAAATACGCTCACATATTCGGAGCCTCTGGTCGCTACCAGTACACTTCCAGAGAGACCATTCTGGCTGTCAGGAGTTATGCGCAATCAGAAAGCCCTACACCCAAACCCATCTCGGAGAAAACGGCATGAGGCTAGCGGTTTCTAATATTGCATGGGACGTAACAGAGGATGAGGCAGTTGTTCAGCTTCTCCAACGCTACAGTGTTGATGCAATAGATATTGCGCCAGGAAAATACTTCGCTCAGCCGGCCAACGCTTCAGACTCAGAAATTGCACACGTTAAAGCATGGTGGAATACAAGAGGTATAGAAATTACCGGCATGCAGGCACTACTTTTTGGTACATCGGGCCTTAATGTTTTCGGCGCTCCAACCTCCCAAAAAGCTATGTTAAGTCACTTGAAAGCAATATGCCGAATTGGGGCAGGCCTCGGCGCGACCCGCCTGGTATTCGGTTCTCCGAAAAACAGGGACCGTACTGGGTTGAGTGAAGCTGAAACCCAGGAAGTTGCTATTTCGTTTTTTAGAGAATTAGGCGATATCGCCCAGACGACCAATGTTACTGTGTGCTTAGAGCCAAACCCCACGTGTTATGGTGCTAACTTCATGACCACCAGCGCTGAAACTGCATACATCGTAAAGTTAATTGCGCATCCGTCGATCAAGATGCAACTAGACACGGGCGCACTAGCGATCAATGGTGAAGATCCTTATCAAGTTCTTCAGAATACGGCTCCGTTCATCGGACATATCCACGCCAGTGAACCGAATCTAGTGACCTTGGGCGATGGTGGTACAGATCACCAAAGAATGGCAGAAGCCATCAGGCAACACCTGACGAACCCTATTGTCTCTATTGAAATGCTAGGTACTCAGGGTGAATCACATGTGCTCTCAATTGAGCGAGCACTCCAATTTGCCGAGAAGCACTATAGATCCCTAGGTGCTGGAGTAGACAAATGAAGTGGTTCATTTTGATAATTGGCATTCTTTCCAATGCCTCCGCAAGCGTACTGATAAAGATGGCGATGATGGAGCCGCGTAAATTTCCATCCCTCAGTGACCCAATGGCTGCTCTAAATAACTGGCCATTTTGGCTAGGCCTTGGTCTCTATGGTGCAGCATTTCTTCTCTATGCTGCAGCCTTGGCAAGGCTACCATTAAATGTGGCACATCCTGTCCTCACAGCTGGTGCAGTTGCTGCCGTCGCAATGTCTTCTATATTGATTTTTCGTGAACCCTTTCACTGGACAACAGGTGCAGGGATCTTACTGGTAATTGCCGGCGTAGCCTTGATTACAGCTCGCGTCGCTTAAAGGTACACCCAATGACATCTATAGAAATTACTCCAGCTATTCGCGAAACCTGGCAAGTTCCGTCATTCGAGATCCCACTATGGCTAGGGCGGGAGCACGCTTGGTGTGTGGTGATTCCTGTCATTAACGAAGGTGAGCGGATTAAGAGCCTGTTAACTCGTATGGCCGCAGTTAATGTGTCCAGTATTGCGGATATCATTATTGTTGATGGTGGTAGTACTGACGGATCGCTGGAGTTGGAGTCACTGCAACAGATTGGAGTTCGTGGCCTCGTACTCAAAACCGCACCCGGGAAATTGAGTGCACAACTTCGATGTGCTTACGCATTTGTTCTCGATCAAGGATACGAGGGGGTCGTAACGATTGATGGAAACGACAAAGACGACCCAGATGCAATTCTCGATTTCATTAACGCACTTAAACAAGGTGCGGATTTCGTTCAGGCTTCCCGGTTCGTAGAAGGGGGAACCGCAGAAAACACCCCCAAATCAAGGGATTTTGCTATCCGCTTTATCCATGCCCCCATGTTAAGTGTCGCTTCTGGGTTTCACTGGACAGATACTACTCAAGGTTTTCGCGCCTACAGCCGAAAAATGCTGGTAGACCCAAAAATATCAATATTCAGAGATGTTTTCTCCAAGTATGAGTTGTTGGCCTACCTCTCATATCGTGCCCCACGCTTGGGATACAAATGCATTGAACTGCGAACTGCCTACAGTACGACGCTACCCCAAAGGTGAGGTTCCGACAAAAATCAGTGCTTTTCGAGGGAATTTTGAGGTACTGAAAACACTTGTGAAAGCATGTGCCGGCGCCTATAACCCTTAAAAAATCATGGCGAAATATGGGTCATGAATTAGGGCTCAACCGTAAATTGTACAATAATTATCGAGATATCTATTTGTGCAACTCATAAAATCATTATTCAGCAGACTAAAAACCGACAATTTTAAAAACGTAGAAAAAGCACTGTGCTTTTTTATTTTTATATCATTATTATTTACCTTGATTATCTACACACTAAAAAAATCTATTTTTTTTACAAGCATTCCAATTGATGGGGCCTTTCAACATATAAATCCATTACGCCGTATTGCTGCTGGAGAAATACCAGGAAGAGACTTTCAAGTTTTCCACGGCCTAGTTATCTCATACCTTCATTATCCTATTTATTTTTTATTTGGGAAAACTTTATTTGCCTCTGAAGTGTCGCGATATTTTATCAACGGTTTATGTGCATTTTTTGCCATCTTAGCTATTTTTGGAGGCCTACGACGTCCAGTCATAGCTCTCGGACTTTCTGCCTTTTTTATTATATCCACAGAACTTCTCAGTCTATTTTGGCTGACCGACCCTTTTGGGGATGCCTACTCTTCATTAGCAGTTAGAACATTAGTTCCGGCACTTTGCCTTGGCTATCTTTTTTATATAAATAGAAAACAAAGGATACGTAAGAACTCTACTTTTTCTCAGATAGTTATTCCGTTAACTATATTTTGTTCCTCAGCGATGATTATCGCTACGGAGCAGGGAATAGCGCTTTTTTTGGCAACTGCTAGTGCCTTGATTCTAATACATCCTGGACAGCCTAAGTGGTACATCCGAATCCGTGATGCAGTTCTGTTCTGCTTACTAACACCTCTTCTGTATCTGGCTGCAATATACGTCATTACCGGTGGAAAGCCGAGCCAAGCTATTAGCTTCTATTTATCTGATCTCCCAGCAGATCAATTTTGGTATTTTGGAGCATATCCTAATATATTCCCCAAAGATTTTTCATCACTGTTTTTTGTTCCTGGAACTAGAAGACCCTTCGTCAATTACATAATCATAACTATTGCAATATTTACAGCAGTGCTTTCACTTTTCAAATCAAAAAATGAAATAGAAAAAAATGAGTATAGAATTTGGATGCTTGGCTTGGCCTATGGGTGTGCAGCACTTATTTCAAATCTAGGAATGATTTCGAGTCATTATTCAGAAGCGGCAACCCGGATAGCATGTGCAGTTATAATCTCTTTTTCTTGGACTCGCATAGAAAACCGGCTTACAGAACGTAGTATCGTTCGATTTAGAATTTTATCACTTTTAGGCATGGCTATTTTTGTTTTACTTTCCCCTGCGGGTTTACGTGGACTCATTCCCTCCGCAGTGGCTTTCAACAGAGACTATAGCGCCTCAATACTAGAGAAACGGTACTCCGGAGTGATCCCCACTGGGGAGGAGTATAAAAATTTATCCTATATTGCCTCGACTGTTATACCACCAAAGTCGTTACTTGCTGCCCAAGCCAATGACGTTAACCTTGATGTTCAAGAACCATCAAATTTTCTTATATTTCACAACCCCCCTGTTGACTTAGTAACCCTAATCAGCAAAGGAACAGATATTACTATTAACAACCACACTGAACAGGTTGAACAAGTTACAAGCTCGCATTTACTATTAACCTATTCTGGCCGAGATAAAATCTTTACGTTTCGGTATGACAATCCAAAACTAGACTCACAACGCATGTCCTCTACCCCGTTTTATTCAAAGAAAACTGGCATCTGGATCAATGGAATTTCAAGCGTGTCGACGAAAGGCCAAAGCTGCCTAATGATAGGTGATCCAAAACTGCTATCCAATATAACTAGATATCGAATTGCACAATTCCTTAATGAGTCTTTCGAGCGACATATTATATCTACTTATAACTCTATTATTTGTGTTGATGGCCCCCCGCTAGAACCCTATGTCCATGGTTTCCCCCAACAACTCGTTATTAAGTCTGCTATCGAATTTACGTCGAAAGACTTTCAACTAACCACAAACTCCAACTTAAGCACCAAGTTTCCGATCAATGCAGAGTGGCTATATCATGCGGAGCAGAATAACAAAAATCAAGAATATCGACAGACCAACGAACAGGCTTTTGGTACAAAGGTCAGCAGCACAACCTCAGCTCGAACAAAAAAAACTGAAAGTCCTGCCTCAGGATCAGGAATATACTTTGAAACTTGGACACCTGCATCCTGTGAGTATGATAAGCGTCCGACTATTTGGTCTACATATACAGGCTTCTTCGAACTAGAGTCCGGCACTGTAAATCAAAGTGGGATCGACTATATAATTCACGCTCTTGGTAAAAAAAGAAGAGCCAATTACATCGAAATTTTCGAATCTTCAAAACCAGCTTTTGTGCATACTATAAGACCAACTTATACCGCTTATGAACGCTGGATTCAAACCGCCTCATGGCCATTTTATGAGGCTATTTTAGCAAATTATGATCTCGTCAGAAAAACAGACTACAGTTTAATTTGGCGCCGAAAAAGCAACTTATCTGCCTTAGGTAATTGGGTTGATAATCCAGACAGCCTCTGCCAACCAAAATTTCATAATTGGGTATATCCAAGTAGTTCCTGGGATGGAGAGATGAAGATAGCCAAAAACTCTAAACTTATAAATCTAGACTCTTTGACAGTTAACAAATATGATAAAAGTCAAGTATACGTACTAGAGGTAGACTATGTAATAGATAACAAACTATCCAAAATTCCTGTTTTTGGCAAAGTGGCGCGTTACTTCATAAGTCCTATTGGTACATCTACTCCGCTACCAGTTTCATTGCCGCCATATGAAACAAAAATTATCTTTCCGTTAATAATTAAACCCGGTGAAATTCCAGCATTAAAACTTGAAACCAGTTCGATATTTGGCAATGCGGAATTCTCAATCAGCTCTATCAGGTACAGAAAAATCACAAAAAACGTTGATGCTTATAAGGCTGCCATACTTGACCAGTAGAGACCACATATTTAAATTTAATCGTCGTGGTTATACAACCACGATTATATGGATATCGATATACTTGTTTGGCATCGCTTTCATCTGTTTCCTTCCCCCATGGGAAGGGTACGATGAGGTAGCTCACTATTCTTATCTCCAGCAAATGGCAGATACCGGACAGCCTCCTTCCGTAGAGCAGGGCAAGCTTTCGGCTGAGGTGGAAGCCTATAGGCGGGTAGCGCCAACCCCATATAGCACTACTGCGCCATTCGATAAAAATGGTGGAGTGACCTATAGGGAGTGGTTTGCCAACGATGATTTGGCAAAAAATCTACCACACAGCAAACCATCTCATCCTCGTCAATACTCCCCTGGAGAAACAAGTAACTGGCAAGGGCAACATCCGGAGTTTTATTACAGGCTGCTGGCTCCAATTACTTGGCTTACATCCGATCTGTCTTGGTCTTCACAGCTATTCCTCCTGAGATGGGTATCTTGGACGCTAGCATTTCTGGGGTTGATGATTTCCATATCGGCAACAGCCAGAATGGTGAAACTAAAGTTCCCCGAGATGAGCAAAGATTATTCAAAGCTGTCAATGAGCTGGCCGTTGATTTTTCCTGGCCTAATACCCGAATTTGCGCGACTGGGTAATGACTCGTTGGTCGTTCTGATCTTGTCGCTGGTTTGGTTTTTATTAATTAAACGCATCGAGTCCTCTCAACGTTGGTACTGGTACGTTGCGCTAGGAGTTATTCTTGGTCTAGGAGGACTCACAAAAATCACGTTCCTTCCAATAACAATAGCAGTTGTGATATGGCTAACTTGGCTGGAAGCGCGAGGTAACTTGGTTGATCGTTTTTATGCCTCAGCTCGATCTTTACTGGTTTTAGGATTATTCTTTTGTTTCTCGGCTAAACGCTATTTCTCTAATCTCACGGAGCATGGCTCAGTGACAGGCCTTGTCGAGCTTTCTTCAACTGATGTGCCGACTGGCCTATTTTGGGTAGGTGCGTTTCATTACCCTATCGAGATAATAAAGGGGGTGCTAGGCATCGGTATGACATTTATCTGGGGAAGTACGGCATCCAGTGCATACCCCCCAGTGATATTTGTACTTCCATTAGTTTTTTTACTGTTCGGAATTTTGGGTGCTTCGCTACACTTACTCAAGCACAAAAATAATGAGTCAGCTGTTTTAGCTTTACTAATCATTGGAGCGGTCGGTAGCGGTCTAATTTACTACTTACTCATTCGCATTGCAGTAACGGGTGTTGGGGCAGGAGCTCCTGGATGGTATTTCCACACACTAATAGCTCCCCTTAGCTTAATGCTTGCTGCTGGCTGGAACCTAATTAGAACGAAAATAGCTTTCGCGTCGTTGCTCTGGAGATTTTGGCTTGGATATATGGCGCTCTTCTGTATTAGTGTTACTTGGCTACAGCTCACACTTTTTGCAGGTTGTTCTTTTAAAACATCAGAGAGCCGTATTTACTCTCTCAACGACCTTGCCTGCATACTAGACGTTCCATTTTTGCATCACCGTCTGGAAGCTCTGACATTTCCCACATTGGGCTGGACGACAATAGGACTAGCTGTGGTATTGATATACACTGCTTACTCACGTAATCGAGGAATAGACCTTCAAGCGGGTATCCGATGATTTTACGTAATAGCACTCTAAGCTTTGCTTCATTGGCAATCCCACTATTTGTTGGATTGCTTACGGTACCAAGCATAATTAATAGTTTAGGGCTGCAACGCTTTGGGGTTTTAACACTCATTTGGGCCGTGATTGGTTATGCCAGTCTTTTTGACTTAGGTATCTCTCGTGCGCTAACGAAGCGTGTTGCTGAACTACAGGCCTGGCCCGACCGACTTTGTTCATTAGTGCGCTCAGGTATCTACGTCTTGAGTGCTTTAGGTTTGCTCATGGGGGCACTGACTTGGATCGTGACACGCTACTTCGATTATCAAAATTTTGGTCTCAACCATGATGAATTTAACAATAGCGCATTGCTGTTAGCTTTAAATATTCCATTCGTTATTGTCAGTGGTGGGTTCAGGGGAGTTTTAGAAGGTTTTAGTAGGTTTGGTATTGTATCTCTAGTACGCCTCGGGTTCGGACTGGTTACCTTCACTGCACCGATATTTGCGATAGCCTCCTACCCTAGAGTTGATGTCATCATTGCGATCATGTTGGTTGCTCGTATCGTGGGCGGCCTTACGATGGCTTGGAGTTGCAGGAGTTACCTGTCAAAAAGCAGTTTAAGCCGGCATCGGAGGCTCGTGGAGTTGAAGAATCTGCTTACCTTTGGTGGATGGATTACGGTTTCTAATCTGGCCAGTGCATTGATGCTTTATATGGATAGATTTTTTCTTGCTTCTAGTATCTCTGCACCCTCAGTGGCGTATTACACAACACCTTATGAGTTTGTGACGAAGCTATTCATATTGCCATCTGCTCTTAGCGGTGTACTTTTTCCACTCATGGCCAGAGGAACAAAATTGACTGATAACAATCACAAACTCTTAGCCTTAAGTGCAAGCATGGTGCTTGCGCTTGTGTTACCTATCATAACTGTCCTCATACTTTTCGCTCCGCAAATGTTAGGTTGGTGGATCTCCACAGAATTCGGAAGTAATGCGGCAGGAGCCTTGAAGATTTTATCTATTGGAGTACTGGTGAATTGTTTAGCACAAATCTATCAGACCTATCTTTTGGGCAGAGGAAAGGCCTCTCTGATAGCTCGTCTGCACATAATAGAACTTCTGTTTTTCTTGCCTATGCTTTACCTATCCATACGTTATGCCGGGATTGAAGGGGCCGCCTGGGCTTGGACTGCCCGTATTATCGTAGACTCCGTTGCGATGGCATTCATGTTAAGTGTCCTAAAAGTTCCAGCAGGTAATCATATTGGGTATCACTGCTATTGAGTATTACTGCAGCGATGGCGGTCTATGTAAGCTCTGCAATTGGGACTTATGGAAAACTACTGATACTTATATGTCTGGTTGCTGTTTGCACAGTGGCAGGTTTGTGGTTTATTCGTCAGTTGATGTCAGTTGCGCGCACAGATCATTCCTCGAACATTTCAATCTCAAAGCTCAATTAACAGCAGCTTTGGCTCCCCCACCCAACTCTCACAAAAAATCCACCCCCAAAGATGATCCACCATACCCCAAGCCCAAACCGTCGCTGCCATGGGCTGAGGCGAAGCATTGGTACTGGCTGAAGAGCCGGGACAGTTTTTCTGAGTTGATGTCTTGGTCCTAGTCGGTGATTTCGCAGTTTAGCCAGCCGTGGTGGCATCGAACCTGAACGCTGACACGGGAACTTGGGGGCTATATTTGATGGAGTTTTCCCGCAGGTTGAAGAGGGCGGGTAAGCAGTGATTAGTCGGCATCGGTGATGAAGCAGCGAGTTCGGCATCCAGACGCGCCAACTCTCAGCCGAAGTAGGCCTTACGACGCTTAAACGTCGCCAGTTCCAGATCAGGTAACCCAACAACAACCCCAGCGCGCGACCACCAGGATCAGACGGTCACGCATTAACTGTGGCGGCATCTCGCCAGGTAGGACACCGCGACAAATCCCGGGCACCGGGGAGCAAGCATGGTCGTTACACAGCTGTGAACACGGCGGGGATTTGCTGCGTCAACTCCACCGTGAAACCTCCCCCACAAAAAAGGCCAACGCATGCGTTGGCCTTTTTCGTATGGCGACAACCCGATCAGAAATCCAGGTTAGACACCGCCAAGGCATTGGCCTCGATGAAGTCACGGCGGGGTTCGACCGCATCACCCATGAGGGTGTTGAAGATCTGGTCCGCGCCAATGGCGTCTTCGATGGTGACTTTGAGCATGCGGCGCACGCTTGGGTCCATGGTGGTTTCCCACAGCTGATCCGGGTTCATTTCACCCAGACCTTTGTATCGCTGGATGGTGTGGCGCTTGGTGCTTTCGGCCATCAGCCAGTCGAGGGCTTCCTTGAACTCGGTCACGGCTTTCTTGCGTTCGCCGCGCTGGATGTACGCGCCTTCGTCGAGCAAGGTGCTGAGTTGGGCGCCCAGGGTCACGACGGTTTTGTAGTCGTTGCTGCCGAAAAAGTCGCGGTTGAACGTGATGTAGTTCGACAGGCCGTGGGAGATCAGTTCGACCTCAGGCAGCCAGACGTTACGTTCACGGTCCTCACGCAGGCTGGCTTTGTAGACCAGGCCGGATTTCTCTACCGTGCGCAGGCGCACTTCGTACTGGGCCAGCCAATCCTGCATGGCCGCGTGATCGGACAGTTGCTCCAGGCTGACCGCCGGCAGGTAGATGAAGTGTTCGGTCAACTCCTGCGGGTACAGGCGCGACAGACGCTTGAGGGTCTTCATCACCATGCGGAAGTCGTTGACCAGGCGCTCCAGCGCCTCGCCGGAAATACCGGGCGCTTCGTCGTTCAGGTGCAGGCTCGCGTCTTCCAGGGCCGACTGCGTCATGTACTCTTCCATGGCGTCGTCGTCTTTGATGTATTGCTCTTGCTTGCCTTTCTTCACTTTGTACAGCGGCGGCTGGGCGATGTAGATATAGCCACGCTCGATCAGTTCCGGCAATTGGCGGAAGAAGAAAGTGAGTAGCAGGGTACGGATGTGCGAACCGTCGACGTCAGCATCGGTCATGATGATGATGTTGTGATAGCGCAGTTTCTCGATGTTGTACTCTTCGCGGCCGATGCCACAGCCCAGGGCGGTAATCAGCGTGCCGACTTCCTGGGAAGAGATCATCTTGTCGAAACGGGCCTTCTCGACGTTGAGGATCTTGCCTTTGAGGGGCAGGATCGCCTGGGTCTTGCGGTTGCGTCCCTGCTTGGCGGAGCCGCCAGCAGAGTCACCTTCCACCAGGTACAGTTCGGAGAGGGCAGGGTCTTTTTCCTGGCAGTCCGCCAGTTTGCCCGGCAGGCCGGCGATATCCAGCGCACCTTTGCGACGGGTCATCTCACGGGCTTTACGCGCCGCTTCACGGGCCCGTGCCGCATCGATCATCTTGCCGACAACCAATTTCGCTTCGTTGGGGTTTTCCAGCAGGAAGTCGGAGAAATACTTGCCCATCTCTTGTTCGACCGCGGTCTTCACTTCGGAGGACACCAGTTTGTCCTTGGTCTGGGAACTGAACTTAGGGTCCGGCACCTTGACCGAGATAATGGCGGTCAGGCCTTCGCGGGCGTCGTCACCGGTGGTGGCGACTTTGTGCTTCTTCGCCAGGCCTTCGGCTTCGATGTAGGTGTTCAGGTTACGCGTCAGCGCCGAACGGAAGCCCACCAGGTGAGTACCGCCATCGCGCTGCGGAATGTTGTTGGTGAAGCACAGCAGGTTTTCGTTGAAGCTGTCGTTCCACTGCAGAGCGATTTCAACGCCGATGCCGTCTTCGCGCTGGATATTGAAGTGGAACACCTGGTTGACCGGGGTGCGGTTCGTATTCAGGTATTCAACGAATGCGCGCAGGCCACCTTCATACTTGAACAGTTCTTCCTTGCCGCTGCGCTCATCCTTGAGGACGATGCCGACACCGGAGTTGAGGAAGGACAGTTCACGAATCCGCTTGGCCAGGATGTCCCAGCTGAAGTGGATGTTCTTGAAGGTTTCAGGCGAGGGCTTGAAGTGGATCTGGGTCCCGGTGGTTTCGCTTTCACCGACGATGCGCATCGGCTCTTTTGGCACACCGTGGATATAGGTCTGTTCCCAGATTTTGCCGCTGCGGCGGACGGTGAGGATCAGCTCTTCGGACAGGGCGTTTACCACCGAAACACCCACACCGTGCAACCCGCCGGATACTTTGTAGGAGTTATCGTCGAACTTACCGCCGGCGTGCAGCACCGTCATGATGACTTCGGCTGCGGAAACGCCTTCTTCTTTATGCACGTCTACCGGAATGCCGCGACCGTTGTCGCGTACGGTGATCGATTCATCCGGGTGGATGATGATACTGATGTCGTCGCAATGGCCAGCCAGAGCTTCGTCGATCGAGTTATCGACCACCTCGAACACCATGTGGTGCAGACCGCTACCATCATCGGTGTCCCCAATGTACATACCGGGACGTTTGCGTACGGCATCCAGGCCTTTGAGCACTTTAATGCTCGTCGAGTCGTACGTGTTTTCTTCGCTCATGCCTTCACTCCCGATGGTCGTGGGTCTGGGTGATACGGCCCTGTTCCACGTGGAACAGAGCGACTGGCGTTTCCGTCTGCCAGCCGTCCCTCAATAATTCGTGGTCTACACAAGTAATGAACACCTGGCAGCGTAAGTCTTCCAGCAAACGGCAAAGCGCGCGGCGGTGCTGCTCGTCCAGTTCTGACGGCAAATCATCCACCAGATAAATACATTGGCCGCGCCGGGCCTGGCTGACCAAGTGCCCCTGGGCGATGCGTAGGGCACAGACCACTAACTTCTGCTGGCCGCGGGACAAGATATCCGCAGCGTTATGTGCGCCCAATCGAAGACGCAAATCAGCGCGTTGTGGCCCGGCCTGGGTATGCCCCATTTGCTGGTCCCGGTGAACGGAAGCGGTGAGCACTGCACTTAGCTCTCGCTCTTTGTCCCACCCCCGGTAATAGCTCAACGTCAAACCCTCAAGCTCAACGAGTTCGCTCAAGGTTTGCTCAAAGACTGGTTTCAAGGCTTTGATGTAAGCGCGGCGGTATTCATCAATCTCAGCGCTGGCCTGGCACAGTTCTCTGTCCCAAACCGCTTGCGAAACGGCGTCAAGTGTACCATGCCGCAGCCAAGAGTTTCTCTGGCGCAGGGCCTTCTGCAGCCGCTGCCAGGTGGACATGAAACGTGGTTCCACGTGGAACACACCCCAGTCGAGAAACTGCCGACGAATTTTCGGTGCGCCCTCCAGCAAGCGAAAACTGTCAGGGTTGATGAGTTGCAGCGGCAGGATCTCGGCCAACTGAGCGGCGCTGCGGGCGTTCTGCCCATCGATGCGGATCTGGAACTCGCCTTGGCGATCCCGAGAAATACCCAATGCGCTGTGCCCACCTTCTGCCAGTTCAACCTGACCAAACACCGTGCAGGCCGGCTGCTCGTACTGGATGACCGGCAGCAACCGAGTGCTGCGGAACGAGCGGGCAAGCCCAAGCAAATGAATGGCTTCCAGAACACTGGTTTTGCCACTGCCATTAGAGCCAGAGAGGATGTTGATGCGTGGGGAAGGGGAGAAGGTCACCGGGTGCAGATTGCGCACCGCGGTGACCGTGACGCGACTGAGGGACATCTAGCTTCTGCTGAACATGTTTACAGGCGCATCGGCATGACGACGTATGCCGAATCATCGTTGTCGGATTCCTGCACCAGCGCACTGCTGTTGGAGTCGGACAGGATCAGGCGAACCTGCTCAGTGGTCATGACGCCCAGCACGTCCAGCAAATAGCTGACGTTGAAGCCGATTTCCAGCGAGCCACCGTTGTAGTCGACGCCCACTTCTTCTTCCGCTTCTTCCTGTTCCGGGTTATTGGCCTGGATTTTCAACTGACCGTTGGCCAGTTGCAGGCGGATGCCGCGATATTTTTCGTTGGACAGGATCGCGGTACGGCTGAACGCTTCGCGCAATGCCTGGCGGTCGCCCAGTACCAGCTTGTCGCCACCTTTAGGCAGCACGCGCTCGTAGTCCGGGAACTTGCCGTCCACCAGTTTGGAGGTGAAGGTGAACTCGCCCGTGGTCGCACGAATATGGTGCTGACCAAGCACGATGCTGACCTGGCCGTCCGGCTCAGTGAGCAGGCGCGCCAATTCCAGAATGCCTTTGCGCGGCACGATCACCTGGTGGCGATCCGGTTGGCCAATATCGGCTTTCATCGAGCACATGGCCAACCGATGGCCGTCGGTGGCCACAGCGCGGATGATCCCTTCGGAAACCTCCAGCAGCATGCCGTTGAGGTAATAACGTACATCCTGCTGGGCCATGGCGAAGCTGGTGCGTTCGATCAAGCGACGCAGCCTGCTTTGCTCCAGGCTGCACGTCAGCGAGCCCGGGCCTTCTTCAACAGTGGGGAAATCGTTAGCCGGCAGGGTGGACAGGGTGAAGCGGCTCCGGCCAGCCTTGACCACCAGTTTCTGCTCATCGACCTTGATGTCGATCAGCGCATCGTTTGGCAGGCTTTTGCAGATGTCCATCAGCTTACGCGCCGGGACGGTGATTTCGCCGGGTTCTGCCGGCTCTTCCAACTGCACACGGCCAACCAGTTCGACTTCCAGGTCGGTACCGGTCAGCGACAGCTGCTGGCCTTCGACGACCAACAGCACGTTAGAGAGCACCGGCAAGGTCTGGCGGCGCTCAACGACGCCTGCGACCAGTTGCAGGGGTTTCAACAGGGCTTCGCGTTGAATGGTGAAATGCATGGTCTAGTCCCTTGCCTTAATAAGCTGCGCTGGTGCCATCAAGTAGTCAGTGTACGCAGCAGGTTCTTGTAGTCCTCGCGGATGTCCGCGTCGGATTCCTTGAGTTCGTTGATCTTGCGGCACGCGTGCAAGACCGTGGTGTGATCGCGGCCGCCGAACACATCGCCGATTTCCGGCAGGCTGTGGTTGGTCAGTTCCTTGGACAGCGCCATGGCCACTTGACGCGGGCGGGCGACAGAACGGGAACGACGCTTGGACAGCAGGTCGGAAATCTTGATCTTGTAGTACTCGGCGACGGTGCGCTGAATGTTATCCACAGACACCAGTTTGTCTTGGAGTGCCAGCAGGTCCTTCAGGGATTCGCGGATCAGCTCGATCGTGATGTCGCGGCCCATGAAGTGGGAGTGAGCGATGACGCGCTTGAGCGCGCCCTCAAGCTCACGCACGTTGGAGCGAATGCGTTGGGCAATGAAGAACGCCGCGTCGTGGGGGAGGTCGACCTTGGCCTGGTCGGCCTTCTTCATCAGAATCGCGACACGGGTTTCCAGCTCTGGAGGTTCGACGGCAACTGTCAGGCCCCAACCGAAGCGCGATTTGAGGCGTTCTTCAAGCCCTTCGATTTCCTTCGGGTAACGATCGCTGGTCAGGATGACCTGCTGGCCACCTTCAAGCAGTGCGTTGAACGTGTGGAAAAACTCTTCCTGGGACCGTTCCTTGCGAGCGAAGAATTGAATGTCATCGATCAACAGGGCATCGACGGAGCGGTAGAAACGCTTGAACTCGTTGATTGCGTTGAGCTGCAACGCCTTGACCATGTCCGCGACGAAGCGCTCCGAGTGCAGGTACACGACCTTGGCATTCGGGTTCTTCTTTAATAGATGGTTACCCACAGCGTGCATCAAGTGAGTCTTACCCAGGCCCACGCCGCCATACAGGAACAGCGGGTTGTAACCGTGCTTGGGGTTATCCGCCACTTGCCAGGCAGCCGCACGGGCCAATTGGTTCGACTTACCTTCGACGAAGTTCTCGAAGGTGAACGTGCGATTCAAGTAACTGGTGTGCTTGAGGGCACCTTCGACCTGCACGGTGCGCTGCTCGGCACGAACCGGAGCCTGTTGCGAACTGGCACCGGCCATCGGGTCGAAGCTGTCGCGCGAGGGCTCTTCGCTGGCCTCGGCTACCTTATGGGTGGCGCGTTTGGCTGGCGCAGCGGGGGTAGGTGCATTGACAGGTGGTGGGGCGACCGAGGCTTGAGCTTGGGATGCCGCAGCGGCCAGCGGGGCGTTGGGCGCCGCACGAGGTGCTGAGCTGCGTTTGCTGCCTATTAATAAGGAAAGCGCCGGGGCCATACCGTTGCCGTGCTCGTCCAGCAGCTCGAGCACACGGCTCAAGTACTTTTCGTTGACCCAATCGAGAACAAAGCGGTTCGGTGCGTAGACACGCAGCTCGTCGCCATCGGCTTCGACCTGTAGTGGACGGATCCAAGTGTTGAATTGCTGGGCAGGCAGCTCATCACGCAGAAGTTCTACGCACTGCTGCCAAAGTTCCACTGACACGGATATCCCCTAAGTCGAAAGCCGGTGAGGCAAAAACAGCGGCCATTGTAGCGGCCAGACGCACACTTATCCACATGTAGGTTGGCCGCACCGCACGAAGAATCAATGCTTTACCCATAAAAAAGATGACCAACGGTATGTGCATAAGCTCTGTGGATAACCATGGCTAAGCCCGTTGCAAAAGTAGGGGGTAAAGCCAGTGGATAACCGGCCTGTGGATAACCATCGCTTTCGCCCACAGGTTATCCGACAGTACGGCACAGGTAGGGCACCGCTTTCACGCCTAGTTGTCATCCTCTGTACAGCCCGAATTAGAAGGCTTAAATGCTGTTATCCACAGGAGATAGCATCCCTAGCTTTAATAAGCTTTACAGAAAAGCTTTAAATAATTCCTTTCTTATTTCTATATCTACACACCGCCAACTCTCCCTCACGAGGCTGTAGAGATCTAATTAAAGGAAACGTTGGTTGGAAATTGACCTAGGGGCGTGCTTTCTCTAGAATCGCCGGTCTCTTAAAACGGGGGCCATTCCGGCCCGTTGTGGACGAACCAGGTAACACGACATGAAACGTACTTTCCAACCAAGCACCATCAAACGCGCTCGTACCCACGGTTTCCGTGCTCGCATGGCTACCAAGAACGGCCGTGCTGTTCTGTCGCGCCGTCGCGCCAAAGGTCGTGCGCGTCTGGCAGTTTGATAATCCGGTACTGGTGGTGAGTCAGGACTTCAGTCGGGAAAAGCGTCTGCTTACCCCCCGGCATTTCAAGGCAGTCTTTGACTCCCCCACCGGCAAGGTTCCGGGGAAAAATCTCTTGCTCCTTGCACGCAACAACGATCTTGACCACCCACGCCTCGGCCTGGTGATTGGCAAGAAGAGCGTCAAGCTCTCCGTTGAGCGCAATCGCCTCAAACGTCTGATGCGCGAATCGTTTCGCCTTCACCAGGATTCTCTGGTGGGTTGGGACATCGTTATCGTCGCGCGCAAAGGTTTGGGTGACGTAGAAAACCCCGAATTGATTCAGCATTTCGGCAAGCTCTGGAAACGTCTGGCTCGTAACAAGCCAGTACCAGCGGTCAACACCGAAACTGTAGGGGTAGGCGGTCCCGATGCGTAAACTGGCACTCGTTCCGATCCAGTTCTATCGCTATGCCATTAGTCCTCTGATGGCCAACCACTGTCGTTTCTACCCCAGTTGTTCCTGCTACGCGCAAGAAGCCATAGAAAATCATGGCCTTCTGCGTGGTGGCTGGCTGGCCGTTCGTCGTTTAGGCCGCTGTCATCCGTGGAATCCCGGTGGTTACGACCCGGTTCCATCTCTCCCGTTCTTCTTCGATGGCCGAGTAATCATGGATATTAAACGCACGATCCTGATCGTCGCCCTGGCAATCGTGTCCTACGTTATGGTCCTTAACTGGAACCAGGACTATGGCCAGGCTGCCCTGCCGACTCAGAATGTTGCTGCCAACACCCAGACTTCAGGTCTGCCAGACGCACCTGTGGGCAACAATGCAGCGGCCAGTGCCGATGTACCCAGCGCGAATGCCGATACCAGCGCCCCCGCAGAAATGCCGGTTGCCACCAGCAAAGACCTTATCCGCGTTAAAACGGACGTCCTGGAACTTGCAATCGACCCTCAAGGTGGTGATATAGCCCAGCTGATGCTGCCGCTGTACCCACGTCGCCAGGATCACCCGGAGATCCCGTTTCAATTGTTCGATAACGGTGGCGAACGCACTTACCTGGCCCAAAGCGGCCTGACCGGTGTCGATGGCCCGGACGCTCGTCCGACCGGCCGTCCGGTTTATTCGACCGAACAAAAGACTTATCAACTGGCTGATGGCCAGAACCAGCTGAATGTTGACCTGAAGTTCAGCGATGCTGGGGTCAACTACATCAAACGTTTCACCTTCACTCGCGGTCTGTACGACCTGAAAGTGACCTATCTGATCGACAACAGCAGCGAAAAGGCCTGGACCGGCAACCTGTTTGCCCAACTCAAGCGTGACGCCAGCTCCGATCCTTCTTCGACCACAGCTACCGGCACCGCGACCTACCTGGGCGCCGCCCTGTGGACAAGTGCCGAGCCGTACAAAAAAGTGTCGATGAAAGATATCGACAAGGCCACCCTCAAAGAATCGGTCCAGGGTGGTTGGGTTGCCTGGTTGCAGCACTACTTCGTGACGGCCTGGATTCCGGCCAAGAACGACAACAACGTGGTGCAGACTCGCAAAGACAGCCAAGGTAACTACATCATCGGTTTCACCGGCCCTGCTTTGAGCGTGGCGCCGGGTGCCAAGGCTGAAACCAGCGCGACGCTGTATGCCGGTCCGAAAAGCCAGGCGATTCTCAAAGAGTTGTCCCCTGGCCTGGAACTGACCGTCGACTACGGCATCCTGTGGTTCATCGCCCAACCGATTTTCTGGCTGCTGCAACATATCCACAGCCTGGTGGGTAACTGGGGTTGGTCGATCATTTTCCTGACCATGCTGATTAAAGGGATCTTCTTCCCGCTGTCGGCCGCCAGCTACAAATCCATGGCGCGTATGCGTGCAGTGGCGCCAAAACTGGCCGCCCTGAAAGAACAACATGGCGATGACCGGCAGAAAATGTCCCAAGCCATGATGGAGTTGTACAAGAAAGAGAAGATCAACCCGCTGGGTGGATGCTTGCCGATTCTTGTGCAAATGCCGGTTTTCCTCTCGCTGTACTGGGTTCTCCTGGAAAGCGTGGAAATGCGTCAAGCGCCGTTCATGCTGTGGATTACCGACCTGTCGATCAAGGATCCGTTCTTCATCCTGCCGATCATCATGGGCGCCACCATGTTCATCCAGCAGCAGTTGAACCCGACACCGCCGGATCCGATGCAGGCCAAGGTGATGAAAATGATGCCAATCATCTTCACCTTCTTCTTCCTGTGGTTCCCGGCAGGTCTGGTGCTGTACTGGGTTGTGAACAACTGCCTGTCCATCGCCCAACAGTGGTACATCACCCGTAAAGTCGAGGCGGCTACCAAAAAAGCCGACGCATAACTTACGCTGTGGATAACCACTCAAAACGCCCCCTAGTGGGGCGTTTTGCTATCTGCCATTTCTATCGGGACATCGGTTTATGAGCGCTCCTCGTGAAACCATCGCCGCCGTCGCCACCGCCCAGGGCCGTGGCGGAGTCGGTATCGTGCGTATTTCTGGGCCACTGGCAGGCCTAGCGGCCCAAGCCATCAGCGGGCGCGAACTGAAGCCGCGCTTTGCCCACTACGGCCCTTTCCTCAATGCCGAGGGCGATGTGTTGGACGAGGGCATCGCGCTGTACTTCCCGGGGCCGAACTCATTTACCGGCGAAGATGTGCTGGAACTGCAAGGTCATGGCGGCCCCGTGGTTCTGGACATGCTGCTGCGCCGTTGCCTGGAACTGGGCTGTCGCCTGGCCCGGCCCGGGGAGTTCAGTGAGCGAGCCTTTCTCAACGACAAACTGGACCTGGCCCAGGCCGAAGCCATCGCGGACCTGATTGAAGCCAGCTCCGCCCAGGCTGCACGCAATGCCCTTCGTTCTCTACAAGGCGCGTTTTCCCAACGGGTCCATAGCTTGACCGAGCAGTTGATTGCGCTACGGATCTACGTCGAAGCCGCCATCGATTTCCCGGAAGAAGAGATCGACTTCCTCGCCGATGGCCACGTGCTAAGCATGCTGGACGCCGTGCGCGACGAGTTATCCACCGTCCTGCGCGAAGCCGGGCAGGGCGCGTTGCTGCGTGATGGCATGACAGTGGTCATCGCTGGCCGGCCCAACGCCGGCAAATCCAGCCTGCTCAACGCCCTGGCCGGGCGCGAAGCCGCCATCGTGACTGAGATTGCTGGCACCACCCGCGATATCCTGCGCGAACATATCCACATCGATGGCATGCCCCTGCATGTGGTTGATACCGCCGGGCTGCGCGACACCGATGACCAGGTCGAAAAAATTGGCGTGGAACGGGCCTTGAAGGCCATTGGCGAGGCCGATCGGGTGTTGTTGGTGGTCGATGCCACCGCACCTGAAGCCGCAGATCCGTTTGCGCTGTGGCCGGAATTCCTGGAAACCCGCCCCGACCCTGCGAAAGTCACCTTGATTCGCAACAAGGCCGACCTGACCGGCGAGGTCATCGCCATGGAAGTTAGCCACGATGGCCACGTCACCCTTAGCCTGAGTGCCAAGTCCGCAGGTATGGGCCTGGAGCTGCTGCGCGAGCACCTCAAGGCCTGCATGGGCTACGAGCAGACCTCGGAAAGTAGCTTTAGCGCCCGTCGGCGCCACCTGGAGGCCCTGCGCCACGCCAGCGCATCCCTTGAGCACGGCCGGGCGCAACTGACCCTGGCGGGAGCAGGGGAGTTGCTGGCAGAGGATCTGCGTCAGGCTCAGCAGTCCTTGGGTGAAATCACCGGCGCTTTTAGCTCGGACGACTTGCTGGGAAGGATCTTTTCCAGCTTCTGTATCGGTAAATAGCCCTCATCTACCCTGCAAATTCCAGCAATGTGGCGTAACTGAGCCGCGGTATTGCTGCAATTGCAGGGCACCGTGCCACCCCCTCCTCCATTTTTTTACAGCCTGCCGCGCCTGAGGCAGCGTTTGCGTGCCTGCGATTTGTACCCGTTTGCAGCTTTTCTGCGGATTAAGCCCTGTGAATAACTGCCGTTAAGGCCAGTTGATAACAGGGCCTAAAATGTGGAGATAACCTGCCCTGTGGATAATCACCTCTTTAATCCACAGGCTTACACCGGTTATCCAAGGGGCTCTTGGTCACATGACCACAGGGTTTTGAATCTCTGTACATTACGAATATAAAGGCTTACAGCGATCTATCCACAGAAACACGCCTCAGTATAAATAAACATAAAAACAAAGATTTAATAAATTTCTTTCTTTTTAATTTCTATAACCTCGAGTTTTCCACAGCTGGTTAAATTTTGTGCAAAGGGTTCTTTAGGAGGGGGGAAGTCCCTATACTTGCCGCCTTGGTCCAGATACCAAGCTCTAAACTATTCCTGATTACCTAACTGAAGCAGGCACGAGGTGCGTGGTGGATTTCCCTTCCCGTTTTGAAGTGATCGTCATCGGCGGCGGTCATGCCGGTACCGAGGCAGCACTGGCATCAGCACGCATGGGGGCAAAAACCCTGTTGCTGACGCACAACGTGGAAACCCTCGGTGCGATGAGTTGCAACCCTGCCATTGGTGGCATTGGCAAAAGCCACCTGGTCAAGGAGATCGACGCCCTCGGCGGCGCGATGGCCATGGCCACCGATAAAGGTGGTATCCAGTTCCGCGTGTTGAACAGCCGCAAAGGCCCAGCCGTGCGGGCTACCCGCGCCCAAGCTGACCGTGTGCTCTACAAGGCTGCGGTGCGTGAAACCCTGGAAAACCAGCCCAACCTGTGGATATTTCAACAAGCCGCCGATGACTTGATCGTCGAGCAGGATCAAGTGCGTGGCGTTGTGACCCAAATGGGCCTGCGCTTCTTTGCCGACGCCGTGGTACTGACCACTGGCACCTTCCTGGGTGGACTTATCCACATCGGTTTGCAGAATTACTCGGGCGGCCGTGCAGGTGATCCGCCCTCCATTGCCCTGGCTCGTCGCCTGCGTGAACTGCCGCTGCGGGTCGGGCGCCTGAAAACCGGGACGCCGCCGCGAATAGACGGGCGCTCCGTGGATTTCTCGGTGATGACCGAACAACCGGGTGATACGCCAATCCCGGTGATGTCGTTCATGGGTTCCAAGGAACAGCATCCCAAACAGGTCAGTTGCTGGATCACCCACACCAACGCACGCACCCACGAAATCATCGCCGCGAACCTCGATCGTTCACCGATGTATTCCGCCGCAGGCGAGATCGAAGGCATCGGCCCGCGTTACTGCCCGTCGATCGAAGACAAGATCCACCGCTTTGCCGACAAGGAAAGCCATCAGGTCTTTATCGAACCCGAAGGCCTGACCACCCATGAGTTGTACCCGAACGGGATATCCACATCCCTGCCGTTCGATGTGCAATTGCAGATCGTGCAATCGATCCGCGGCATGGAAAACGCCCATATCGTCCGTCCTGGCTACGCCATCGAGTACGACTACTTCGACCCGCGGGACCTGAAGTACAGCCTGGAAACCAAAGCTATTGGCGGTTTGTTCTTCGCTGGGCAAATCAACGGCACCACTGGCTACGAAGAGGCCGGCGCCCAAGGTTTGCTCGCCGGGGCGAACGCGGCACTGCGTGCCCAGGGCAAGGACAGTTGGTGCCCGCGCCGTGACGAAGCCTACATCGGCGTATTGGTCGACGACCTGATTACCCTGGGTACCCAGGAACCGTATCGGATGTTCACGTCCCGGGCCGAGTACCGTTTGATCCTGCGTGAGGACAATGCCGACTTACGCTTGACCGAAAAAGGTCGCGAACTGGGCTTGGTGGACGATGTGCGTTGGGCGGCTTTCTGCAAAAAGCGCGAAAGCATCGAACTCGAAGAGCAGCGCCTGAAAAGCACCTGGGTGCGCCCGGGCACCGAGCAGGGCGATGCCATTGCCGAAAAATTCGGCACGCCGCTGACCCATGAATACAACCTGCTCAATCTCCTAAGCCGGCCGGAAATCGACTACGCGGGTTTGGTCGAGGTGACCGGCCAAGGTGCAGAAGACCCCCAGGTCGCCGAGCAGGTCGAAATCAAGACCAAGTACGCCGGCTACATCGATCGTCAACAGGATGAAATCGCTCGCCTGCGCGCCAGTGAGAACACCAAGTTGCCTGTGGATATCGACTACACCGGCATTTCCGGTCTATCCAAAGAGATCCAGAGCAAGCTCGGCGCCACGCGGCCAGAAACCCTGGGCCAGGCCTCGCGTATTCCCGGCGTTACCCCGGCGGCCATCTCACTGTTGATGATTCATTTGAAAAAACGCGGCGCGGGCCGTCAGTTGGAGCAAAGCGCTTGAGTTCATTGGTCACCTCGCAACATGCCGAAGAGTTATCCACAGGCGCTCGTACCCTTGGCGTTGATCTGACGCCGAATCAGCACGAATTGCTGCTCGGTTATCTGGCGCTGTTGATTAAGTGGAACAAGGCCTACAACCTCACGGCCGTGCGCGATCCCGACGAAATGGTCTCACGGCATCTGCTCGACAGTTTGAGCGTGATGCCCTTCATCGAAAACGGCCGTTGGCTGGACGTGGGCAGTGGCGGCGGCATGCCGGGAATCCCGTTGGCGATCCTGTTTCCCGACTCGCAAGTGACTTGCCTGGACAGCAACGGCAAGAAAACCCGCTTCCTCACCCAGGTCAAACTCGAGCTGAAACTGGATAACCTGCAAGTTATCCACAGCCGCGTCGAAAGCTACCAGCCTGAGATGCCATTCAATGGGATCGTCTCCCGGGCGTTCAGCAGCATGGAGAATTTCAGCAACTGGACTCGCCACCTGGGCAACCGCGACACCCGTTGGCTGGCAATGAAGGGCGTTCATCCCGCCGATGAGCTGGTAGCATTGCCGGCAGACTTCCACCTCGATAGCGAACACGCCTTGGCCGTACCTGGTTGCCAAGGCCAACGCCATCTGCTGATACTGCGC
>RCMZ01000271.1_pt1 | contig 31420 bp, 27 predicted proteins | sample 2041141 | NCBI WGS metagenome assembly RCMZ01 (sample SAMN09708263, study PRJNA481090) | Wastewater metagenome, whole genome shotgun sequencing project. | biome: sewage; isolation source: Davis station wastewater (DW) | place: Antarctica: Davis Station | collected 2010-03-01 | reverse complement strand
ATGTCATGAAGTACAAGGGCTCCTACGTGGCCACCCCGGTCAACGTACACCGCGTCAACTGGATGTGGGGCAGCTCCGAAGCGCTCAAGAAGGCTGGCGTGGCCAGCATGCCCAAGACCTGGGACGAGTTTTTTGCCGCCGCCGACAAGCTCAAGGCAGCCGGGCTGATTCCGGTGGCCCATGGCGGCCAGAACTGGCAGGACTTCACCACCTTTGAGTCGGTGGTGCTGGGGGTTGGCGGCGCCAAGTTCTACAACGATGCCCTGGTCAAGCTCGACGACAAGGCCATCCAGAGCGATGCGATGAAGAAGTCGCTGGAGACCTTTCGCCGCATCAAGTCGTACACCGACGCGGGAGCCCCGGGCCGTGACTGGAATCTGGCCACCGCCATGCTGATTCAGGGCAAGGCGGGCTTTCAGCTGATGGGGGACTGGGCCAAGGGGGAGTTCTTGGCTGCAGGCAAGGTGCCAGGCAAGGACTTCATGTGTGCCGCAGCCCCGGGCTCCTCGGCTTCCTACACCTTCAACATCGATTCTTTCATCATGTTCAAGCTCAAGGATCCAGCGGCCCAGAAGGCGCAAAGCGATCTGGCCACTTCCATCATGAGCCCCGAGTTCCAAGAAGTCTTCAACCTCAACAAAGGTTCTATTCCGGTGCGTGCCGGTATGCGCATGGACAAGTTTGACGACTGCGCCAAGGCATCAGCCAAAGACTTTGCCGACACCGCCAAAAGCGGCAGCCTGTTGCCCAGCGTGGCGCACGGCATGGCAATCGCACCCGCTACAGAGGGTGCCATCAAGGATGTGGTCAGCCAGTTCTGGAATGACGACAAGATCAGCGTCGCTGACGCTGTGAAAAAGCTCGCGACCGCCGCGAAAACCAAATAAACCTCTGAGGGAATCTTCATGATGAAAAGAAACCGCCTTTTGGCGGTGGCTTTGGCCGCCGCATGCGCAAATGGAGCCTTCGCTATGGACGTAGCGGGCTTCGAGTTCAACGGTTACTCCCGCGGGGGGCCGGTGTTCAATCACTCCGACGGCGTCAAGGGCAACCTTGCGCTGGGTGGCGAGCTGCAAAAATACCGCCTTGGCAATGAAGGCGACAACGGCATCGAGGTGAACTTTGCGCGCACCTTCGAGGCCGGTGGCGTGACGTGGAAAGTGAACTACATGCCCGCCAAGTGGGGCAGCGGCGACATCACCACCGAGCAGGCCTATGTGGAAATGAGTGGCCTGTCGTTCTCGCCGGAGGCCAAGTTCTGGGTGGGCCAGCGACGCCTGCGGATTCAGGACGTGCACATCGTTGATTACTTTTTGCTGAACTACGGTGACAACGTGGGTGCGGGTATGACCGACATGCCCGTTGGCGGCATGAAGCTGGGTGTCGGCGTATTCACGGGCGACAAGTTCGACAACAACCTGCCCAAAGACGTCAAGGCGCAGCGCGTCAACGTCGACCTGTCTGAGATCAGCACCAACCCCGGCGGCAAACTCCGGGTGCTGCTGACGGCCGTGGGCGGCAAGAACCAGGTCAACGGCGGTTCAGGCTCGGGCATCTCCCTGATGCACACCCAAAAGGATTTCCTGTTGTCCGGCATGAGCAACACCTTGTACCTGCAAGGCTCTCGCGGCCACGCTCGCATCGATGGCGAATTCGAATCCATCGAAGGCACACAGGCGGGTCGGCGCTCCACGCGCATCGCTGACTCCATCAACTGGCAAAGCGGGCCTTTTGGTGGCCAGGCGCTGATCGGTTACCAGACCAACAAGGCAGACCTGACCGGCGTGGAAACCAAGGACTTCTCATTGGGCGGGCGTGGCTCGTACGCTTTCACCAAGAATTTCAAGGGCCTGGCTGAGTTGTCGACCACGACCCGCAAGGGCGCGGGCGCGGACCAGCGTCTGAGCAAGGTCACGCTGGCCGCAGCGCTGGCGCTGTCGGAAGACTTCTGGTCTCGCCCCGAGCTGCGTTTGTATGTAACCAAGGCCAACTGGAACCAGGCCGCTGCGGTGGCCAATGCCGCCACGTTTGGTGCCAATGGAAAGACTTCGCGCACGTTGGTGGGCGTGCAATATGAGGTCTGGTGGTAAGTCATTGCGCTTTGAGACCGGGCGCGCCCAATGGCCGAGGGGCCATGGGAACGCCCGGCAGCGAGACGTATTTGAGAGTGAGTGAGTTAGTGCGAGTTACTTTGTTCTTTTGGGGGCACTCAGAGCGTGCCCCCATTTTTTTGTGATGCAGGCACATGCACAACCTCTTTCGTGGTCATGACCAAGAATTCCTTTGAAACCTGGCTCCCCAAGCTGGTGGTGGCCCCCGCGTTTGTTCTGGGTTTCGCATTTATCTACGGCCTGATGGCCTGGAACGGCGTGCTCAGTTTCACGGCGTCACGCATGTTGCCCAACTATGAGTGGGCGGGCCTTTCGCAATATGAGCGCCTGTGGGAGATGGACCGCTGGTGGGTTGCTCTCAAGAACCTCGGAATCTTTGGCGTGGGCTATGTCGGCGGCTCGTTGCTGCTGGGCGTGGTGTTGGCGGTGCTGCTCGACCAGAAGATCCGCGCCGAAGGCGCTTTGCGCACCATCTATCTCTACCCCATGGCGCTGTCATTCATCGTCACGGGAACGGCCTGGAAGTGGTTGCTGAACCCCGGTGTGGGCATCGAAAAATTGGTGCGCGACTGGGGCTTTCCGGGCTTCAGCTTTGACTGGCTGGTGGACACCGACAAGGCGATTTATTGCGTGGTGATCGCGGGTGTCTGGCAAAGCGCGGGTTTTGCGATGGCACTTTTTTTGGCGGGACTGCGTGGCATTGATGACAGCATCATCAAGGCGGCGCAGGTGGACGGCGCATCGCTGCCCCGTATCTATTGGCGCATCGTGTTGCCCGCGCTGCGGCCGGTGTTCTTTTCGACGGTCATGGTGTTATCGCACCTGGCCATCAAGAGTTTTGATCTGGTGATGGCGCTCACGGCGGGTGGGCCCGGGGATTCCACCGACGTGCCGGCCACGTTCATGTACACCATGTCGTTCTCGCGCGGCCAGATTGGCTTGGGCGCTGCAAGTGCCACCATGATGCTGGCGACCGTGGCGGCGCTGGTCATCCCGTATCTCTACAGCGAACTGCGGAGCAAACCCCATGACCGGTAAAACTTCCTGGGTGCCTTCGGTGGGGCGCTTGCTGGTCTATGCCGTGCTGGTACTGGCCGCTGCCTTTTTTCTGTTGCCGCTGTATGCCATGCTGGTCACGTCGTTCAAGGACGCGCAGGAGATCCGATCCACGTCGCTGTTGGCGCTGCCCCGTTCCTTGAATGGTGCAGCCTGGTCGAGCGCTTGGTCCAGTGCGTGCACGGGGGTGGACTGCAATGGTCTGCAACCTTTCTTCTGGAACTCCGTGCTGATGGCGGTGCCTGCGGTGCTGATCTCCACGGTGTGGGGCGCACTCAACGGCTATGTGCTCAGCCTGTGGAAGTTTCGCGGCAGCGACACGCTGTTTGGGCTGCTGCTGTTTGGCGTGTTCATGCCTTTCCAGGTGGTGCTGCTGCCCATGAGCCAGATTCTGGGCTGGCTGGGTTTGTCCAGCTCCATCACTGGGCTGGTGTTCATCCATTGCCTGGCGGGGCTGGCGGGCACCACACTGTTCTTTCGCAACTATTACGCAGCCATCCCCAAAGAGCTGGTCAACGCAGCCCGCATGGACGGGGCGAGCTTCTGGCAGATCTTCTGGCGCATCGTGTTGCCGCTGTCCACGCCCATCGTGATGGTCACGCTGATCTGGCAGTTCACCAACATCTGGAACGACTTTTTGTTCGGCGTGGTGTTCTCGGGCACCGACTCCAAGCCCATCACCGTGGGCCTCAATAACCTGGCCAACACCTCCAGCAGTGTGAAAGCCTACAACGTGGACATGGCCGCAGCCATCATCGCGGGCCTGCCCACGATGGTGATCTATGTGCTGGCGGGCCAGTTTTTTGTGCGCGGCCTCACGGCGGGCGCCGTCAAAGGTTAAGGGTAAGAAATCATGGCGTCTTCATTGGACATCGCAGGCATCAACAAGCGTTTTGGCAAGGGCGACAAAAGCGTGGAGGTGCTGCGCAAGATCGACATCCACGTCGCGCCCGGGGAGTTCCTCATCCTGGTCGGTCCCTCGGGCTGTGGCAAATCCACGCTGCTCAACATCATTGCGGGGCTCGATGAGCCGACGGAAGGCGAGATCCGCATTGCCGACAAAAACGTCGTGGGCATGCCCCCGCGCGACCGCGACATTGCCATGGTGTTCCAGAGCTACGCGCTTTATCCGACCTTGAGCGTGGCCGACAACATCGGCTTTGCGCTGGAGATGCGCAAGATGCCCAAGGCCGAGCGCCAAAAGCGCATCGATGAGGTGGCGGCCATGCTGCAGATCAGCCACCTGTTGGACCGGCGACCCAGCCAGCTCTCGGGCGGTCAGCGCCAGCGCGTGGCCATGGGCCGGGCCCTGGCGCGCCAGCCGCAGCTGTTCTTGTTTGACGAGCCGCTGTCCAACCTCGACGCCAAGCTGCGCGTGGAGATGCGCGCCGAGATCAAGCGCCTGCACCAGGCCAGTGGCATCACCAGCGTGTACGTGACGCATGACCAGGTCGAGGCCATGACGCTGGGCTCGCGCATTGCCGTAATGAAGGGGGGCGTGGTGCAGCAATTGGGCACGCCCGACGAAATCTACAACCGCCCGGCCAACACCTACGTGGCCACCTTCATCGGCTCGCCCACCATGAACCTGCTGCGCGGCACGCAGGCGGAGGGGCGGTTCACCTTGCAGGGCGCTTCGCTCGATCTGGCGGCGCCGCAGGCCACCGCCGAGGTGATGTTGGGCGTGCGCCCCGAGCACCTGGTGATGCAGGACAGCGCGCCCTGGCGTGGCGCCGTGAGTGTGGTCGAGCCCACCGGGCCGGACACCTATGTGACGGTGGATACCGCAGCGGGCAGCGTCACCCTGCGCACCGACGCACAAACCCGCGTGCAACCGGGCGACCCTGTCGGACTGACGGTAGCGCCGGCCAACGCCCATTGGTTTGACGCCCGCACCGAAGATCGGCTGGCTGGATAAAGACGACGTAAAAGCCCGCTGGATTGAGGCCGGTGATCCCGCTCACGCGGGGCGCGGCCAGCGTGGCGGGGCAACCCTTATGCGCTGGCCACTGGCTTGGTGTGTGCATGGCCTCATGTGATGCCGTTCGGGCGCAGCGCGTTCGCTGTAGGGGGGGTGCACACCCTGGCCGATAGGGCGCCGTTGCCGTAGGGTTGATTCTTTGCGTGGGGCGACAATTGAAGTAAAAAGAGGCGCTAGCGCTTTTCCAATAAGCGCTATGTGCTATTGAAAATATAGCGATCATGTGCCGTGGCCACCTCCATGGCACGGCATCCCGTCCGCTTTGGCCCGTCTTGGGGCCCCTTGGGTTTTTCGTCTATGCAACCTCAGAGACTTCTCGCCGACATTGGCGGCACCAACATCCGGCTGGCCTGGCAAAGCGCGCCAGGGGGGCCTTTGAACGACACACGGGTGTTGCCCTGCGCGCAGTTTCCGACCGTGGATGCGGCCTTGTCCGCCTACCTGAAAGAGGTGGGTGTGCCCGCGCCGCGTGAAGCCGCGTTTGGCATTGCCAACCCGGTCACGGGAGATGCCATCCGCATGACCAATCACAGCTGGAGCTTCTCGCAGCGCGCAGTGCGCGAAGCGTTTGGTTTTGAGCGGCTTGTGGTCATCAACGACTTCACCGCGCTGGCACTGGCGCTGCCATTGCTGACGCCCGACCTGCTGCGTCCCGTGGGCGGCGGCGAGGCCGTGCCCGGTGCCGCCATTGCGTTGCTGGGCCCGGGCACGGGGCTGGGCGTTTCAGGCCTGGTGTTTCCGCCCGGCGCACGCAACGGCGTACCGTTGTCGGGCGAAGGCGGGCATGTCTCGCTGCCCGCCCAGACGCAGCGTGAGTTTGACGTGTTGGCGGTTCTGCAGGAGCGCTACGGCCATGTGTCGGCCGAGCGGGCCGTGTCGGGTGCAGGGTTGGTGGACCTGTATCACGCGCTGCGCAGGCTCGCGCGGCGTGGCGGCAAAGAGATCAGCGCGGCCGCCGAAGTGACCGAGCTGGCGTTGCAGTCCAACGACGCGCTGGCGCTGGAGGCGCTGGACTTGTTCTGCGGCTTTCTGGGCAGCGTGGCGGGCAACCTGGCACTCACCCTGGGTGCACGCGGTGGTGTGTTCATTGGCGGTGGCATGGTGCCGCGCCTGGGGACGTGGTTTGACAAATCTTCGTTCCGCGCGCGGTTTGAGTCCAAGGGGCGGTTCCAGCCCTACCTGGCCTCCATCCCCTGCTGGGTCATTGACCCGAGCGCTACCCCGGCGCTGTATGGCGCGTCGCGTGCGCTGGACATCGCCGACGCGGCGTGAACGCTGTGGCGGCCTCCCACCCCCCTTCGCTGCGGCCGGTGGGCATTCACCACATTGCCCTCATCGCGTCGGACTATTCCCGCTCCAAGACTTTTTACACCGAGGTGCTGGGTCTCGCCATGTTGCACGAGGAATACCGCGCAGAGCGCCGGTCATACAAGCTGGACTTGCGGTTGCCCGATGGCACGCAGCTTGAATTGTTTTCTTTCCCATCGCCCCCGCCGCGCTGCTCGTTCCCCGAGGCCTGCGGGTTGCGTCACTTGGCCCTGCGCGTTGCCGATATGGCGGCGAGTCTGCGCCTGCTGGCGGAACATGGCGTCGTGGCGGAGCCGGTTCGGACCGATCCGATCACCGGCGCGCTATTCACGTTCATTGCCGATCCGGATGGGTTGCCCATTGAGCTGGTGGCCGATGCCGCAGCGGGCGTGTGGCCATCGAGCGCGTGACGGGAGGCGTGCGTGCGGGATCAGCCCGCTGGCGATGGCTGTGGTGTGCTGGGGCTGTGCACCGCCGCGAGCGCTGCCCCTATGGCCGCTGCGACCGCTGCCTGCGCCTGGGGGCTGTTCTTCCAGCACGACGACCCTGTGAGGCTGGCGCCTTGGGCCAGGATGTCCCTGGCATCGGCCTCGGCCAGTTGTTCAAGGCTCGAAAATCCCATCTGTTCCAAACGCGCAATAACGGTGGGGCCCACGCCTTTGACAGCGAGGAGTGTGGTGCGTTCGGAGGGCGGGAAAGGTGTGGTCATTGGGGGAGGTCAGGCCGTTGTGCGCAGGTGTCGTTGCAGGGATGGGGCGGGCCGCATCTGAGCGCAGCGCGATCGTGCTCTCAGGGCGTGGTTGTGGGTGGGGCATCGCTTCGGGGGAGCGTTCCGCCCTCCCAGGGGCTATGCGGTGCGATGGTAGCCGCAGTGCAGTCGCAGTGCAGCGGCAGTAAGGTCGCGTTGAAGCTGAGTTGGGGCGTGTGGCCCGCGAGCCGCAGCTCACATCTCCTCGCTCCAGCAATGCCCGTCCCGCGCAATCATGGCGCTTGCAGCGCGCGGGCCCCAGGTGCCGGCAGGGTACAGACGCGGGCCGGCGGGGTCGTTTTTCCAGTATTGAAGAATGGGCTCCACCCAACGCCAGGCTTCTTCCTGCTCGTCACTGCGCACAAACAGGTTCAGGCGCCCGGCAATCACATCCAGCAGCAGGCGCTCGTAGGCGCCCACACGTTCGGTGCCAAAACGCTGGTCAAAGTCCAGGTTCAGGTGCACTTGCGACAGCGCGGGCTCGGTTTGGTTTTGTGCCGCTCCCTGGGCCATCAAATGCAGCTCCAACCCGTCCTTGGGTTGCAGGTTGATCACCAGCCGGTTGGCCGCGCCCGCGGGTGTTTTGAAGATGGCGTGGGGCACTGGCTTGAAGTTGACGGCGATGTGTGCATCGCGCCCAGCCAGGCGTTTGCCCGTGCGGATATAAAACGGCACGCCGGCCCAGCGCCAGTTCGAAATCTCCGTGCGCAGCGCCACGAAGGTTTCTGTGGTGCTGTCGGGCGCCACCCCCTTTTCCTGCACGTAGCCAGGCACGGCCTGGCCCTGGTGGGTGCCTGTGGCGTATTGCCCGCGAATCACATGCTGGCCAATGGTTTCGGGAGTCCAGGGTTTGAGCGACTGGAGCACCTTGAGTTTTTCATCGCGTATCGCGTTGGCGCTGGAGTTGATGGGCGGCTCCATGCCAATGGCGCACAACAACTGCAGCGCGTGGTTTTGCACCATGTCGCGCATGGCTCCCGTCTGGTCATAGAAGGCGCCCCGCGTCTCCACACCCAGCTCTTCGGCGATGGTGATCTGGATGTTGGCGATGTTCTCGCGCCGCCACAGGGGCTCGAACAAGGCATTGCCAAAACGCAGGGCAAAGAGGTTTTGCACCGACGGTTTGCCCAGATAGTGATCGATGCGAAAGACCTGCTCTTCCTTGAGCACGCGGCGCAGTGTGTCGTTGATCGCCTGGTTGGATGCGAGGTCGTGGCCCAGGGGTTTTTCCAGCACCACGCGGGTGGCGGGGCCGTTCAGCCCCACGGCGGCGATTTGCTCGCACACGTTGGTGAACAGGCTGGGCGCAGTGGCGACATACATCACCACGGTGTCGGCGCCCCGCTCGCGCAGCATGTCGGCCAAGCGCGCGTAGTCCTTGGTTTGCGACAGGTCCATGCGCAGATAGTGCAACAGCGCGCCGAAACGCTCGAACTCGTCAGGGGTGGGGCGCTTGGCCAACTCCACGCTGTCAAAACGCGACTGGATCAGGCTGCGGTATTGTGCGTCGGACAGGTCATCGCGGGCCACGGCAATGATGCGGCCGCCCTGTGGCAGCGTGCCATGGCGGAACGCCTGAAACAATGCGGGCATGAGTTTGCGCCACGCCAGGTCACCGGTGCCGCCAAACAGGACGAGGTCAAAACTCATGGTGTCTCCGTGATGTTGGGAACGTTTTATTGCGTGAAATTGTAATCACGTTACATCGTTTTTTGGCTAGAGATAAGGATTGACTGTCTTTTGTAACCTGAAAAAATCCCAGCGTAGCGTGTTTTTTGTGTAATCAAGTTACTATTCCTGCGCGTTCCAACTTCCTGCCGACATGATCCCCATGCCCATCCGTTGCGACCAGACTGCTTCCTGGCCTCTTTTGCAGGCCCATTTCGCCAACCAGGGCGCGGCCCTGGACATGCGCCAAGCCTTTGCCGAAGACGCTGGCCGGTTCGCGCACTTTGCACAGACGGCGCCCCATGTGTTTGCGGACCTGTCCAAGAATCTGTGGGACCGCGACACCGAAGCCTTGCTGCTGGATTTGGCACGTGCCTGTGGCGTGGAGTCGCACCGTGATGCGATGTTTGCAGGGCAAGGCATCAACACCACGGAAAACCGGGCCGTGTTGCACACGCTGCTTCGGCGCCCGGCGGGGCTGGCACTGCCCGGTGACGTGGCCGAGACACCGCAGCGCCTGGCCGACGTGCACACCACCCTCGACGCGATGCTGGCCTATGCCGACGCGGTGCGTGCCGATAGCGCCATCACTGATGTCGTGAACATCGGCATTGGTGGCTCCGACCTGGGCCCCCACATGGCTGTGCTGGCGCTGGAAGCGTTTCGCGCGGCGGGTAAGCGGCTGCATTTTGTGTCCAACGTCGATGGGCATGAGTTGCACACGGCGCTCAAGACGTTGCGCCCCGAAAGCACGTTGTTTCTCATTGCATCCAAGACCTTCACCACCACAGAAACCATGACCAACGCCCGCTCGGCAATGGCATGGTTTGCCGCGCAGGGCGGGCGTGATGTGGGGCGCCACTTTGCAGCGCTGACCACCAACGTCGACGCGGCGCAGGCGCTGGGCATCACTACCACCTTTGGCTTTTGGGACTGGGTGGGCGGGCGCTATTCGCTGTGGTCGGCCATTGGTCTGCCACTGGCTATTTCTATTGGGTCCGCAGGTTTTCGGGAGCTGCTGGCGGGCGCGCATGCGATGGACGAACACTTTCGCACCGCACCCCTGGCGCAGAACCTGCCGGTGCGCTTGGGGCTGCTCGATGTCTGGTATCGCAACTTTCACGGATTCACCAGCCGCTGCATCGCGCCCTACCATGCGGCGCTGCGGCGCTTGCCGGCGTACCTGCAGCAGTTGGAGATGGAAAGCAACGGCAAACGGGTCGGACTGAATGGCCAGGCGTTGCCGGTGGCTACCTCGCCCGTGTTGTGGGGCGAGCCGGGTACGAATGGCCAACATGCGTTCTTCCAGATGCTGCACCAGGGCACAGACGTGATTGCGCTGGAAGTGATTGCCGTGCGCCAGCCCACGCATCCACTGCCCGGGCACCACAACAAGCTGCTGGCGAACGCGCTCGCCCAGGCCCAGGCCCTGATGGTGGGGCGACACAGCGACGATGGGCATCGGCACTTTCCAGGCAATCGCCCCAGTACCTTTTTGCTGCTTGAATCACTCACACCCGCATCGCTGGGCGCGCTGATTGCCTTGCAGGAGCACCGCGTTTTCGTCAGTGGTTGCCTGTGGGGTATCAACAGCTTTGACCAATGGGGTGTGGAGCTGGGCAAGGTGCTGGCCAAGAGCTTGGAAGAGCGCCTTGCCTCGGGTGATGTGTCGGGGCTCGACGCCTCGACGGCGGGCTTGCTGGCGCGCCTGCGCGGCGCCTGACACCCGTAGGGTTGTCGCCGCAATCGTTCATCTGCAGGGTTTGAAACTGCGGTGACGCCTTCGCACAAGAAAGAGCGCGCCGCCATTTTTGAGGGGAGAGACAAGCCCATGGCCGCATTGCCGCCTGATTTTCGGTCGCCTGATTTCTTGCGCGACCACATGCGCCAGACCATGGCGTTTTACGACCCCGTTGCCATCGACCCCTCGGGGGGGATGTACCAATTTTTTCTGGACGATGGCACCGTCTATGACAAGCGTACGCGCCATCTGGTCAGCGCCACGCGGTTTGTGGTGACCCACGCCTTGTTGTGGCAGGTGACCGGTGATCCGCAATACCGGGAGCACATGGCGCACGCGGTGCGGTTTTTGCGCGCTGCATTTCTTGATCCCGCCACCGGCGGTTATGCGTGGTTGATCGACTGGGACCAGGGGCGTGCGACGGTCGTGGATGCCACGCGCCATTGTTACGGCATGGCCTTTGTCATGCTGGCCTATGCGCGCGCACACGAGGCCGGTCTGCCCGAGGCGCGCCAATGGCTGGTCGAAACGTTTGACACCGCTGAGCGCTATTTCTGGCAGCCCGCCGCAGGCCTGTATGCCGACGAGGCGACGCCTGCGTGGGTGCTGTCAGGTTACCGGGGGCAGAACGCCAACATGCATGCCTGTGAAGCCTTGATGGCCGCCTTTCGCGCCACAGGCGAGCAGCGCTATCTGCAACGCGCCGAGCAGTTGGCCCACGGCATTTGCCAGAGGCAGGCGGCCCTGGCCGGTGGCCGCAAGGGATGGGTCTGGGAGCACTTTCGCAGCGATTGGTTGCTGGACTGGGACTACAACCGCCACGACCGGAGCAATATCTTTCGGCCGTGGGGGTTTCAGATCGGCCACCAAACCGAGTGGGCCAAGCTGCTGCTGCAACTCGATGCACTGGCCCCCGCCGACTGGCATGCGCCGTGTGCGCAATTTCTGTTTGATGGGGCGCTGGCTGCGGGGTGGGATGCCGAGCACGGCGGCATCTACTACGGCATGGCGCCCGATGGCAGCATTTGCGACGACGGCAAATACCACTGGGTGCAAGCCGAAAGCATGGCCGCCGCCGCGTTATTGGCCATCCGCACCGGAGAGTCCCGTTATGGGGACTGGTATGACCGCATCTGGGCGTATTGCTGGCAGCACTTCGTGGACCACGAGCATGGTGCCTGGTTCCGCGTCCTGGATGGCCGCAATCTCAACCACACCCGTGAAAAGAGCAATGCGGGCAAGGTCGATTACCACAACATGGGGGCGTGTTTTGACGTGTTGGCGGCTCTGCAGTGGCGTGGGGCCGATTTTTGAAGCCTTTTAGGCATCAACCGCTAGATGGATAAGCGTGAGTAGCTATCAATTTTGATTGTTACGCCACCGCCGTTTGGAAAAAATTCACCGGCAATCCGGCGATTTCCACACGCATGCTGAAAAGCGAGCCCGCCGGAATCGTTGCCTCCAACTCCTGCTGCGGCCGCCCGCTGCGGGCGGATGTGACATACAGCGTGCGCAGGTCGTCGCCGCCAAAGCACACCATCGTGGGGCATTCGACAGGCGTGGCCAGGCGCTGCAGCACGCGGCCGCTGGGTGAGAGCTGCAACACGCAGGCCCCCTCATACATGGCAACCCAGTAGTTGCCCTGCACGTCCACCGCCGCGCCGTCCGGTCGTCCGCCGTAGGGTTTGCCATCTTCCTTGCGCTCAAATTGCACCCAAGGTTGCCGGTTGGTGATGGTGCCTGTCAGCCCATCGAACTCAAACCGGTCGATGCGATGTTCGGGAGTGTTGGACCAATACAGGAGCCGGTCGTCGGGGCTGAACGCCAAGCCATTGGCGGTGAAGTTGTCGCCCGCCATGCGCTCCACCGCATAGGCGCCGTGCGCCACGGCCTCCAGCCGCCATAGCGCGGCGTCCGGATGGGTGCGCGGCGTCACGACCGAGCCCGCCCAGAACCGCCCCTGGCTGTCGCAGCGGCCGTCGTTCAGGCGCAGCCGGTCGGTGTCATGCAATGGTGCTGGCAGCAACGCCAGGCATTGAAGTCCCCCTGTTGGGGTATCGAGCAGGTAGAAGCCGTCACGTAACCCGATTACAAGGCCCCCGCCGATTGCCGGTGCGCAACATGCCGGCTCGCTGGGGGTGGGCCACTGCAGATGCTGCCCGCTCGTTGGGTCCCAGGCATTCACCCTGAAACCCTGGATGTCACACCAGTAAAGGCGCTTCTCGAAGGGATGCCAGAAAGGCGATTCACCCAGCTCAGAGGGCGGCAATGGCAATGGCTGCAGGGTCATGGATTGATGTGATTCGGTTATCGAGTTACATTCTAGGGCCTCAGATTGAGCTTTGCCAGCAGGCCAAACCCCACCCACCGATGGAGCCATCCCAATGCAATCAGTCGTAGCGCGCGTGACGGCGCGCATTATTCAGCGCAGTGCGCAGACGCGCTCAGACTACCTCGCCGGCGTGGACGCCATGATTCACCGCAAACCGGCGCAAGACCGCATGGGTTGCGCCAACCTGGCCCACGCGTACGCCGCGTTGCCGGGCGCCGAAAAATTCAAGATTGCGGTGGAGAAGGCCCCCAATATTGGGGTGGTGACGGCCTACAACGACATGTTGTCTGCCCACCAGCCCTACCACGCCTACCCAGCGCTGTTGCGTGATGAAGCGGCACAGCACAACGCCACGGTGCAGGTCGCCGGCGGGGTGCCCGCCATGTGTGATGGGGTGACGCAGGGCACACCGGGCATGGAGCTGTCCTTGTTCTCGCGCGATGTCATTGCCATGGCTACGGCGGTGGCGCTGTCGCACGACGTGTTCGATGGCGCGCTGCTGCTGGGGGTGTGCGACAAGATCGTGCCGGGCCTGCTGATTGGTGCGCTGCACTATGGGCATCTGCCTTGTGTGTTTGTGCCTGCAGGCCCCATGGGCACAGGGTTGGCCAACAAAGACAAAGCCAAGGTGCGCGAACAATATGCGCAAGGTCTGGTGGGCCGCGATGAACTGTTCAAGGCGGAGTCGGCGGCCTACCACAGCCCGGGCACCTGCACCTTCTACGGCACGGCCAACAGCAACCAGATGCTGCTGGAAGCGATGGGCCTGCATGTGCCGGGCGCGGCCTTTGCGCCACCCGGCACCGCAGAGCGCGAAGCCTTCACCCGGCAGGCGGTGCGCACGGTGCTGGACATCGGCAAGCGGGGCCAGCGCTTTACCCCCATTGGTCATTTGGTGAATGAGCACTGCATCGTCAACGCCATGGCCGCGTTGCTCGCAACGGGGGGGTCCACCAACCACCTGATTCACTGGGTGGCCATTGCACGCAGTGCCGGCATCTTGATCGACTGGACCGATTTTGACGAGCTCTCGGCCGCTGTTCCTCTGCTGGCCCGCGTGTATCCCAATGGCGATGCCGATGTGAATCAGTTCGAGGCCGCCGGTGGGCCTGCCTGGATCTTGCGGGAGCTTCTGAACAACGGTTTGATGCACCCCGATGTGCTCAGTGTCAATTCAGGCGGCATTGCTGCGGGGGGACAGGGTGCGCCTGTGGTGTCGGGCGATGCGTCTGTTCTGCGTCCGGTGAGCCAGCCGTTTTCTGCGACCGGTGGCCTTCGCCTTCTGCAAGGGCGCCTGGGCCGCGCGGTGATCAAAGTATCTGCCGTGCCTGAAGACCGGCATGTGATCGAAGCCCCCGCCCGCGTGTTTGACTCGCAGGAAGCGTTGCTTGCCGCCTTCAGCGCGGGCGATGTGCAGCAGGACATGGTGGCGGTGGTGCGGTTCCAGGGCCCGCAGGCCAATGGCATGCCCGAGCTGCACAAGCTCACGCCCCCCTTGGCCGTGCTGCAGAACCAGGGTTTCAAGGTGGCGCTGGTCACGGATGGCCGCATGAGCGGTGCGTCTGGCAAGGTGCCCGCAGCCATCCACGTCACGCCAGAGGCGCTTGCTGGCGGGCCACTGGCGCTGGTGCAAGACGGTGACATCGTGCGGTTGGACGCTGTCGCTGGCACGTTGGACGTGCTGGTCGATGAGGCCGAGTGGAACGCGCGCACCCCGGCGCCCCATGCTCCCGCGTCCCAGATCGGTTTTGGCCGTGAACTATTTACCAACTTTCGCCGCAATGCTGGCGGCGCTGAACAAGGAGCCTGCACATGGCTGTAAACCCCACTGGCGCGACCGCCATGAACCCACTCGACATCGCCAGCTATGGGCCGGTGATTCCGGTCATCGTGATCGACCGAGTCGAAGATGCATTGCCCCTGGCGCAAGCGCTGCTGGCTGGCGGCGTCAAGGTGCTGGAAGTGACGCTGCGCACCGAGGCCGGCCTGCCTGCGATTGAAACCATTGCGCGCCACCTGCCCGAAGCCGTGGTGGGCGTGGGGACCGTGCTCAATGCCGATGACGCGCGCCGTGCCAGCGAAGCCGGTGCCCGCTTTGCGGTGAGCCCGGGCTATACCTCTGAAGTGGGCAGCGCCTGCAAGAGCCTGCACCTGCCTCTGCTGCCTGGGGTGTCCACGTCCAGCGAAATCATGATGGCGCTGGCTGATGGCTTTTCGTTCCTGAAACTGTTCCCTGCCGAAGCTGTGGGGGGGATCCCGTTGCTCAAGTCGTGGGCCAGTCCGTTTGGGCAGGTGAGCTTCTGCCCCACGGGGGGCATCAACACGACCACCGCACCGCGTTACCTTGAATTGCCCAACGTGCGTTGTGTGGGGGGCTCATGGCTCACCCCGGCGCAAGCCGTGCGCGAAGGCAACTGGGCGCAAATCACCCAGCTTGCACGCGAGACGGCCGCCTTGCGCGTCGCGTGATTTCGGGGCGGTGACGAGCCAGGCCCTGTGGGCCAGCGCGTTGCTTTACCGCTTGGCGCGAACCTTGCGCGCGGGTTTTGCTGCTTGCATGGATGAGGTTGTGTTCATCCGCTCCATCCATAGCAGGCTGTCCATCTGCGCCCAGAAGTGCCTCAGATAGCCTGGCGAGAGCGTGCGCATCAGGTTCAGAGATCGCAGCATGAGTTTGTGCGAGTTGAGCGGCCCGGCGTTCTCCGGCCCTGCGTGCAAGGCTTGTGTTACCTGCTTCTCCGCTGAAATCTTCGACCAGATCTCGCTGAATTGGCGCACGCTGCGCATGTCGGACATGCTCGGCGCACCATCCACAAGCGCCTGGCTCGCATCGTTGCGCGCGCGTGTGCTCAGGTCATGGTTGAGTTGTGACAAGCACGTATCGGCGGGCTGCCTGGAGGCGCTGTGGGATGGCGCGCGAAACGCGCGGGCGTCTTGTTCGTACGCTGACAGCGCTTGGTGCAGCTTGCGTTCGAGCAGCGCCTGCACAGCCGCTGGCTGCGTGCGCATTTTTCGATCCAGCGTCTCCAGGTAGTGAAAACGCACCGGATCGTGATGATGAGCGCCTTCGGATCGCAAGGAGGCCAGCGTCGAGTCACTCATGGGGCGCGGGGTGGGATTGTTTGGGCGGTGGTGCTGGTGCTGGTGCGGGTGTTTTTGGCGTTGGCCGTTTTGGGCACTGGCGCCATTTCGACGCGCCGGTTTTGTGCGCGTCCGTGCTCATCGACGTTGTCGGCCACGGGTTGCTCGGCGCCAAAGGCCGCGGCGAAAACCTGGGCCGATGGCATGCCCACGTCGATCAGTGCACGGGTCACGGTCAGTGCCCGTTGGGCCGACAACTCCAGATTGTCTGCAAAGCGCTGGTTGGAGCTGCGCAGCAATGTGGTGTTGTCCGTAAAACCACTCACCATCAGCATTTCGTCGCGCTCACGCAGGTAGACCTGCAAGGGCGGCACCAGGCTCTCCAGCAGTTGACGGCCTTCGGTGCGAAGGTCTGCCGAACCAGTGGAAAACAACACGCTGCCGCTGATGCCGATGCGGCCTTCGTTGACCGTCACGCGGCCGGCGGCCAGCGGCACCGCCAGTGCCTTTTCGAGCGCCATCCTGCGCTTTTCTTCCATCTGCCGCTTTTCGACCTCTTGTTTCAAACTTGCGACCAGGTCGATCTGTACCACCAGAACGCCCAGCAAAATGAGTACGAAAGCGCCGAGCAGGCCGGCCATGAGGTCGCCGAAAACGGCCCAAGCCGGCGCGGTTTGTTCGGCGGCATCGTCCAGGGTGTCATCCATTGCGGTCATGCGGCCACCGCCGCAGACCGCACACCCGCGCGGTCATGAAGCCGTTGCAGGTCTTCCACAATGCCTCTTTGGGATGTGATGCTCAAGTCAATGACTTCACGTGCCTGTGCAACGTAGTACGCCAGTTGTTCATCGCTGCGCGTCATCGCCTGGCTGAGGGTCTGCTCCACGCCCGAGAGGCCTTCCACCAGCTTGCCATTGCTGGCGCTGAACAATGCAACACCATGGCCGAATGACTCGCCCAGGCTGGCCAGTTCCACGGCGCTTGCACTGACGTGTACGGCGGCATCGTCGATGCGTGTGGTTTGCGCCTCCAGCAAATGTGTGAATTGCTGGCCCGCTTGCTCCAGCACCGAAGCGGCCGAGGCGACCAGTGACTCAATGGCTGCGCGTTGCTGCTGCGTGGCGCTGTTGACCGAATGCAACAGCTCGCCCATTTGTTCGGTGATGGCCGCGCGTTCCGACAAGGCGGCGTTGTCGCGTTCGCTCAGGTGAGCCATTTCCTGGCGCAACTGGGTGATGACTCCTGCTGCGGCTTGTGGTACTTCCGAGGCCGTGTGCAGCATGCGCGTGAGCGGTTCTTCAAGCGCCGCACCCAGGGTGGCCAAATGTGTGGCCACGGCGCCCTGCAAGGCATCCAGCCGGTCGATGGCGGCGTGGCCGCGTGAGGCCTCTGCGTCTCGCAATGCAGCCAGCTCTGTGCGCCACACCTGCGCCAGCGCATCCATGCGTTGGCCCTGTGCCTGCTCCCACTGGGCTTCCGATTGCATTCGGGTCTGCATCAGTGCATCGGTCTGCTCGATCCACCGGGCTGCGCTGCCCAGCGTCTGGTCCACCTGCTGGCTGATCTCTTGGGTGATGCGGCGGGCAGCCTCTTCGAGTGCGATACGCACCCTCTCTTGTCGCTGTGCGGTGCGGTCCCCCATGCGTTCCCATTGAGTGCACAGCGTGGTGGCCGTTTCCTGCATGGAATGGCTCCACCCCTTCAGGCGCTGCTGGTCTGCAGCGAGCTGGGTGGTGTGCGATTGCGCCACCGTCTCTTGCAAAGACGCCAGGAGCGCGGCTGAGCGGTGCTCTAGTGTTTGCATGACCGACTGCAGTGTGTCGTCGATTTTCACCACGAGCGTGTCCTGGGCCTGCGTATGGCGCTGCAGTGCGGTGGTCCATGTGGCGGCCACATCGTGGGCCATGGTTTCCCACTGGGATGCCAGGGCACGCATCTGCACGTCCGTGGCGTCGCGCAGCCGTGCGTGCGCGCTTTGTGATTCTTGCGCCAGTGCAGACATGGCCTGCTCGACCACGGGCCGAAGGGTCTCTCCTGCTTGGCGTGCGCTGGTATGCAGGCTGTCTTGCAACGAGGCACCCACCGCGCTGGCCAGGTCGGTGTAGGCCGATGAAGTGTCGCGATGGAACGCCTGTTGTTGGGCGAGCATTTGCTCGCCCAGTTGCTGGTGGCGACGCTCCAGGCTTTCTGCCAGGCCTTGCAGGCGCTCAGCGATCAGTGGCATGGCCTGCGCTTGCGCTTGCTGCGCTTGGAACATCTCATCGCGCCGGTGTGCGGACGAGAACAACCGGAACGTTGTAGGAATGGCCGCGTCCAGCAGGCGGACGGATTGCAACCGCTCACTGCGGGCCACCGCCGACATCAGCCCCAACATGGCCGATCCCGCCACACCTGCCACGGAGGTTCCAAACGACAGGCCCAAGCCCTTGATGGGTGCTGCCAGGGCCGAGCGGATCGACTCCAGGCTGGACGATGCCTCCAGTGCGAACACCGCGCCCTTGAATGTCACCACCATCCCCAGAAAAGTCCCCAGCATGCCCAGCATCACCAGCAAGCCCACCAGATACGGGGTGAGGGCGGGGCCTGGCAGTGCAACGCGTTCGCCTTCGATGCGCTGGCGCACGGGGTGGCGCAAGGCGGGGGGCAAGCGTGTGAGCCATGCTTGTAGATCTGTGAAGGGCTCCGAGGCGCCGCTCGACAGTGCCGTCGTCAAGCAAGACGTGGCTGCGCGAAAACGCATCAACTCATAAGCGCCCACCATGTAGACGGCGCCCATCGCAAACGTCATGGCCAGCGCCAGCGGGCTGATACCCCAAAAGCCCCAGCCGACCCAGAGAATCACCGCCAGGCCTGCCCCAAAGATGGCCGCCATCAAACTTCTGTTCATCCTGTTAACCCATTCGTTTCTTGGTGGGCCGCTTCCAGCAGACCCATGATCGGTTGAAGGCGCACCTGCATTTCTGCCAGCAGCAACGCCTGTAAATCCTGCTCGAACACCCACAGCCAACCCCCCGCCTTTCGCCATTGCTGCGGTGCATCGGCTTGCCCGGAGCGCTCCAGCGCATGCTCATGTTCGCTGCGCAACGCAGCGAGGCGTTTTTCCAGTTGGTTGGGCAGCAGTGCCCACAGCCGCTGCTCGCGTTCGCCCAATATCTGCTCCATGACGGCATCCAGAGCGGCCAGTTGCCTGAGGGCGTGGTTGCCCTTGGAGAGGGCCGTGCGCATCTGCATGCGCAGTCCGCTCAGCTTGATCTCTACCTGCTTTTGTAGCGCGACATAACGCGGAGCGAGCGCTGAAAAGTCTGCTCCCAGGCGGGGATCCGGTTCCGCCACCGGCGTGTTGTCAGCCCGCTCGCGTGCGGGTCGCAGCGGCGTGACAGGGGCCTGTATGAGCGCCATCACTTCAGCGCGGGTGGCTTGAAGTGCCTTGTCCAGCAAGCGCAGGTCTGGCATACCCCCCTGGGACGGCTGTGCTGCGGGCATCGATTCGATCGCATGTAACGCGCGGCTGAGCTTGACTGCGCCCACCGTTCCCAGCCAATGGCCCAGTTGCTCGGCCGTGTCGGCAGGCTGCGCTCGGCCACGCTCCGCCGGGGCCCACTGCTGAAGCAGTGCCACAAGTCGTGTGCTTTTGAGAGAGGGGTGGTGCGGGGGCATCCGTTGAAGCCATTGACAGCCTTGTGTCGCACCACTCAAGGGCGGTGAACCAGGGCGGGGCCCTACAGGCAAAGCCCGCTATTTTCGCAGGAATGGCGCGGTTAACCCGCCAGTTCGCGGTGCGTTGCAGTTGTTACAGCTGCTGCAAGGGCAATGGCGCTGCACATGCGCTAAGTCGAGGGCGTGTGTTGGACACCTTCAGAGCGCGCTGTGTGCTGGTGTGAGAGGGCAATGCTGACACTGCTTGGATGCTGGCGTCGTGTGGGTCAGGGGATCGCAATGCTGGGCTCAATGCGTGTCCGCCGTGGATCTTTCGGCATGGCCTTGCGCCGAAAATCAGTTGGAGGCGAAGCGCGTCGCGCGTGTTGTGGCTCGGCGCGGAGCATGCCGTTTTCGCGGATGGCCAAGTGCCTTGGCGTAAAGCCCCTGAACGCGAAGAGCACGCATCGAGGGGCTTTGTGTCCTTTTGACTTCTATCTTGCAGACGCCGTGCTGGCAGATGCTGTCACAGCGTCTTGTCGCTCACCGTTGCTGCGCAGCGCAAGCGGCGAAGACGGCGCAAGAAGTCCGTTGGGCAATCAGGCCGTGGCGTCCTTGAGCTTCTTGAGCGCGCGGGTCTTGATCTTGACCGATGCGGGCTTGGCGGGGAACCAACGCTCGGCGCCGGTGAACGGGTCCTTGCCGAAGCGCTTCTTCTTGGCGGCCACTTGTTGCAGGCCAATTTTCAGCACGCCGGGCAGCGTGAATTCGCCAGAACCCTTTTTGTGCACCGACGCCAGGATGGCGGATTCGAGTGCCGCCAAAACGGCTTTTGCAGCCTTGGGTTCGACACCCGATTGTTCTGACAGGTGCGCAATCAGCGTGGTTTTGTTGAATGCCGTCTTAATGGGCTTCAGCGCTGCAGGAGCGGCGGCGACAGGCTTGGCAGCGGCGGCTGGCGCCTTTTTAGCGGCAGGCGCCGCCTTCTTGGCAGCGGGTGCGGCCTTTTTCGCGACGGGCGCAGCCTTCTTGGCGACAGGAGCGGTGGTCTTCTTGGCTGCAGGGGCTGCGGCCTTGTTCACGACCTTCTTTGCGGGGGCAGGGGTTTTTTTTGCAGTTGCCATGATGATGGATGTTTCTTAGTTATTTAGAGTTGCTGGTTGCCCGCCCGGATTTCCGAGAGGGGCGACCGATTCTAGAGGCGATGGAGCGAAGAGCCTATAGCCCGCGTCCTACGTACCGTGTGCGCTGTCAAAAATGGAGCGCTGACAGCGCTGAAATCAGCCGTTGGGGCAGCGTCTCAGGCACCGCTGCCGCCGATGCGTGTGCCAGCCGATTGGATTTTTTTAGCGGCGCGGTGGTCGTTCCGCCGCAGCTTCACGCGCTGGCGTGCGCCATCACGCTCAGCACGGCAAAGACGTGGCATGTGGTGCCTGCGGCGACGCACGCGTGCCAGACAGCGTGTGCGTAGCGGACCGCAGTGTCCAGCAAGAGAAAGCCCACCCCTGCTGTGTACGCCGCTCCGCCAATGATCAGCCAGGCGGTGCCCAAGGGGGGCATGGTCTGGATCAATGGCAGCGCCGCCCCCAGCACCAGCCAGCCCATGGCGACGTACAAACCGACAGACCAGCGTGTAGACGGGCGTCGCGCCAGCGCAGTCCTCAAAAAGCCCGCTGTTGCAGCGGCCCACACCATGAACAGCGCCACCGCACTCATCGACGAAGCGGGCTGGCTGAGTGCAAAAGGCGTGTAGCTGCCTGCAATGAACAGGTAGATGGCGGCGTGGTCAAGCTTCAAGAACCATTGCTTCGCCTTGCTGGGCGGCATCGCATGGTAGGCCGCAGATGCTGCGTAAAGCAGCGCCATGGTGGCTGCGAAGATCACCACGCCGGCATGGGCCCGGGCGTCCAGGTGTTGCGCGGACGCCAGCAGCTTGGGGGTCGCCAGGCAGGTGCCCAGCAGCGCCAAAGCGTGGCTACTGCTGTTGGCGATTTCTTCCCGGGTTTCGGCGCTGGACTGGGGCAGGGCGTGCATGAGGTGCTCGTGGGCAGGGCATGGGTGAGGCAACCCGGCACGTGCGTGTTCTGCCTGCTGGAGCAAGCAGTGCAACTTTGTTGCCTTTGTTGCCTTTGTTGCCTTTGTTGCCTTTGTTCAGTCGCGCGCCGGTGTTTGATGCCGCTCGCGCCACAACTGGTAGCGAGAGCGTTGCAGCGCGATCAGCTCCACCATGCCTCCCGCAGCGGCGCATGCCAGGGTTCCGAGCCACAGGGCCCGGCGATACAGCTCAGTCTTGCGCTGGGGGCGTCGCATCGTCATAGGTCCACCCCTGTGTGCGGGGCAGGTCAAAGCTCAGCCAGCCCCTTTCATCGAACAGCTCATCCATCAGCCGCTGCAATCCGAGCAATTTCCAGAGCATGGTGCGCCTCCTTTGAAGGGTTGTGATGACTGGCAAAGGTAGCGCTGTTGTGTGACGATTTCGCGTCGGTTGGGTGAATCCATACACGCGCGCAGCGGGGGCTATCGGTGCCCGGCGGCCAGGGATATCCTCATAGCGGTTCGAGCCACCGGGCTCGTGATTCGACCTCCCTCATTCACTATTGCCCATCCCTTGAACATGTTTCCTGAGCTCCTGGCGCTGGAGAAAATCATCGAGCTGGGTGGGCCGCATCTGCAGGTGCAGGTGATTCGGCAGGTGTCTTTGGCATCGGGGCAGCGCTTTCCCATCTATGCCATCGGTGTGGGCAATCCGGGGCTGGACGTGCCCGCTGTGGGATTCTTTGGTGGGGTGCATGGCCTTGAGCGCATTGGTGCCGAGGTGGTCATCGCCTATCTGCAGAACGTCGTCATGCGGCTGCAATGGGACACCACGCTGCATCAGCAACTGGAGCGCATGCGCCTGGTTTTCATGCCCATCATCAACCCCGGGGGCATGTGGTCGGCGACGCGGGCCAATCCGCGCGGGGTGGACCTGATGCGCAACGCACCAGTGGATGCCGTCGGCCGCGTGCCCTTCGGGATTGGTGGGCAGCGAATGAGTGCCGGGCTGCCGTGGTATCGGGGCCGGCAGGGTGATGCCATGGAGGAGGAAAGCCAGGCGCTGTGTGAGGTGGTCACGGATCAGCTGCTGGCCCGGCCCTTCAGCATGGCGCTGGACTGCCACTCGGGCTTTGGCGTCAGGGACCGGCTGTGGTTCCCGTTTGCGCACACCCGCATCCCCATTGCGCATCTGGCGGAGCTGCATGCGCTGCAAGAGATTTATTTGCAGGCCCACAGCAATCACCAGTACCTTTTTGAAACACAGAGTGCGCAGTACCTCGCCCATGGTGATCTGTGGGATCACCTCTATTTGCAGGCTTGCCAAACCTTCCCGGCACACACCTTCTTGCCGCTCACGCTGGAAATGGGTTCGTGGCTCTGGATCAAGAAGAACCCGCGCCAGCTGTTCTCGCGCAACGGCATCTTCAACCCGCTCATCAATCACCGCCAGCAGCGCGTGTTGCGGCGGCATCTGTCACTGCTGGACTTTCTGTCGCGTGCGGCCTGCAGCCATGCCAGCTGGGCCCCTGCGCCAGAGCAGCGCGCGCAGCGGCATGCAGACGCCTTGTCGATCTGGTACTGAAGGTTCACAAACTGTGTCGAAAATTCCTCCCCGCCAATGGATCTTGCTGCGCGGGCTGACCCGCGAGTCAGCGCACTGGGGCGGTTTTGCGGCGCGCTTGCAGCGTGCCTTGCCGGGCGACCGTGTGCTGGCGCTTGACCTGCCTGGCAATGGCCAGTTGCATACGCGGCCATCGCCCGTGTCCGTGCACGGCATGGTGCAGGCATGCCGTCATGAGCTGGCGCTGCGCGCTATCGCGCCTCCCTATCATTTGTTGGCCATGTCCCTGGGCGCTATGGTGGCCACCGAGTGGGCGCATGTGGTGCCCGACGAGGTCGCTGGCTGTGTGCTTATCAACACGAGTATGCGGCCCTTCAATCCGTTCTATCGGCGGCTGCGGCCGCACAACCTGGCCGCGCTGGTGCAGTTGGCGTGGCGATGGCGAGTGGCCGAGGCGGCAGAGCGGATCATTGTGCGCATGACAAGCCGCCGCGCCCACGAAGGCAGCCCCGTGGTGGCGCAGTGGGCGGCATTGCGCCACCAGCGGCCTGTGTTGGCGCACAACGCGCTGCGACAGCTGGTGGCGGCAGCGCGCTACCGCGCACCCGTTGTTGCACCGAAGGCGCCGACCCTGGTGTTGGGCAGCCGCCATGATCGCCTGGTGGCAAGTCAGTGTTCGCAGACCATTGCCACAGCGTGGGGCAGCACGTTGCGCATGCATCCAATTGCGGGACATGACTTGCCGTTGGATGACCCGCATTGGGTCGTCAGCGAGATACAGCGGTGGGTCGCGTCGAGGACCGACCCGCGCGTTTGATGTCAGTTTGCCGCGTGCGGGCGATGCCGCGACCTCACGGGCCTACAGGCTTACAGGCTCATGCCCGCCAGCCCACGCTGTGCCACCAGCTCGCGGTACCACTCTTCATAACCCGCACTGCTGGGGTGCAGGCCATCGGCAGCATTCAGTTCTTTGCTGTGGGCCACGAACGGGTCCTGATCGCGGGGCTTGAGGAGGCGCACATAACGCACCTGCTGGGTGTTAGCGGCTTCCTGCACCAGCGCATGCAGCTTCTCAGACCGGCGCGACATCACCCACGAAACGGGCGGTCCAAAAAAAGGCGCATGCCCGACGTTGCCACACGGCATCATGACAACGCGATGTCCCTTCTGGCGTGCGAGCATCACGGCTTGGCCGATCTGCTGGCGCAACGTGTCCTCGGGGGTCAGGCGGATCACGTCGTTGCCGCCGGCCATCACCAGCACCAGGTCATAGCCCGCGGGGGCCCGCTCCAATTGCTGCACAACATCGCCAAACTTTGCGCCGTTGGCCGCCAGATTGTCGATGTGCCATTGCGGGTGGTGCTGGCTCATCAGCCCGGGCAAGCTCTCCGCAGAGGTCGAGGCGCCCGTGCCGACCGCGGTGCTGTCGCCCACCACCAGAAGTTTGTGCGTCGGCCCTGGTGGATGCGCAACAAAAGGCGTTGCCTCGCGCGCCAGCTCTGCAGCCGTCCACACGCGCCAGGGTGAACACGCCGTGATGAGTACAGCGCTTGCGGCGGCCACAGAGGCCACAACGATGCGGCGCTGGCGGCGAGAGAGTGGTTTTTTCATGGCGAGGCGGTCTGGGCTCCGGCAGTGGGTGGGGGCGTCGTTGCCAGGCCAGGGGGGGCAGCCCTGGTTGCATCCGTCGTGTTGAGCCTCTGCCATAGGCCGGTTGCGTTGGTTGCATCGACTGCATGGGTGAAGGCCTGCGTTAGCTTACAAACCCGCATGAACCCGGCACCGTCAGCGCGATCTGCCCCCGTGCGTAGGACGGCGGCGTGAACCCCGCTCCGGAAACCGTGCTGCCCGGGGCGCTACTTCTTGAACACCACGGCGTCGAGCGCCATGGCGCGAATCGACGCTGCGGCGGCATCCGCCGCCGCACGGCTGCCGTAAGGGCCCACGCGCACCCGTATGCGCCGCCCATTGGCGTTGTTCAGTTCTTGTCGAAATGCAGGAAGCCCCTCATTGAGCAGCCGCGCTTGCGCCTTGCGGGCGTTGGCTTCATCGGCAAACAGGCCGACGTTGATGTAGTAGCCCGGTGCGGTCCCCACGGTGGCCATTTCGGGCGGCGGTGCCGAGGCCGAAGCGGTGGCGGTAGGGGCTTTCTTTTTGGCCGATGCCGATGGTCGACTGGCGGCCTCTTTCTTGAGGGTGGGCGTGCTGGTGGCCTTGGCGGGCGCTTCAGGCGCTGAGCGGGTCGCGCTCTGGCTTGCAGCCGCTTGGCGGGGCGGGGCGGGCTCGGGCTTTGGCTTCGGTGCTGGCGTGGGCGTGGGCGCTGCTTCGGCAGGTTCTGTGGCGGGTGCTTTTCCCGACGCTTTTGGGGTCGCGGGGGCCGGTAGCGGCGTGGCCGTGGTGGCCTGCGGCGCCGCAGGCATGCTGCTTGCCAGAGTGGCGCGGGCCGGAACGCTGGTGGCCGCTGATGCTGCTGCAGAGGCGGAGGCTGTCGCGGCTTGTCCCACCGTGACAGCGGGCTCCAGCGCCAGGGGTTTGACGCCAGCGGGCGGCAGCATGAGATAGACCAGCCCGGCGCCCATGGCGAGCACCAGGTTGATCAACACCAAGCCCTGCAGCCGCTTGCGGGAGCTGGCCTGCTTTTCGAGCAAAACACAGGCCTCGGGCACCGTGCGGGACGCGGCCAGCGCGCGGGCAACGCGTTTGCGGATGTCTGCATACAGGATGGCATCGCCATACAACCCCGGCACGGCAAAGGCCATGAGTGCAACGGTGCCCAGCACGCCCCACTCCACGCCCTGGGGCCATTGCAAAAACGATCGCCCCAGGCCAAACACCAGCAGGGCAAGCCCTTCGGCGGCAGCCACATACACCAACGCGGCCCCCCACAGCTGCCGGAACACCATCCAGTTCAGCGTGAGCAGGCAGGCGGCCCAGTTCCAGGTGGTGCGGGTTCGACCCGCGTCGTCAAAGCGCTCGAAAACCGCCAGGTAATGGTCGGTGTTGACGGGGCCAAGGGCCAGGCGCGACAACGCGGTCATGGCGTTGTCCGATGTCGAATCCAGCGACATGGCGGGGATGATGGAGGCGACTGGGTCCGAGGGGGAAAGCATGGGCAGATTTTGTCATGCGCCCCACGCAATGGCACAGGTTGTGTGGGCGCTGGTGTTTTTTTGGCCTGGCGGGGCGCTGACTGGTTGCGCAGCGGTCACAACCGCAGGATAGGTAGCAGTACAAAGCCCTGGCGACGCGCATGCCCCATGTACAAGACGCAAGGCGCAGTCCGCCACACGGGGCCTGCTGGGCCCAAGGCGCGCGGTGCCGCGCATTCCTTCGCTGGGCCCTGGGGGAAAGGGGCCCGCCGGGTTTTGCTATTTGTTTGTGCAAAAAATGCCCGAGATGCTTATCCTATAAGCGGTATTCGCTATGAATAATGAAGCATCTGATGGCCGCCGCTGCGCCACTCCTTGGGTTCCGTGGGTCACCGGTTGCACTCCGGCTTGGCCCGCGTCGATCTGTGGTGCGCAAGGGGTGTTGCGGGGGGCCTCTCCACAGCCCGTGTCCGAATCACCACTCCTTGTGCACCTGCGGCTTGGGATGGTCTGGGTTGTTGAAAATACGCGCAATCGCTCCGGCGACGGCGACGGCTGCGGCCACGGCCGCGTTGTGCGCCGGGCAGTCCACTCCAATCCTCCGCGCACATGGGCCGTTCGATTCGCGTAATGGGCCCATGGACGCTGTTCAGCGGGCGCCGGTTTGCCTACAGTGCATGCAGTCGTTTGTGGGTAGATGTTTGAAAGGCAAAAAATGGGTGTTGCAATAGGAGGCGGGGCGCGATGGCCTCGGGACGGACGGTCTGGGGTTTTGCGCAGGGGCGGCCACGCAGCCCCTGTCGCCATGGCCAAAAGCGAGCGGCTGCGTGCGTGTCGTGGTGTGTTGGGAATCTCCTTGATCGTGTGTGCGGGAGGGCGACCCCAATGAACATCGCGCACCTGCTGCGCCGTAGCGCACAACTCTACCCAGACCAGCCTGCCGTGCTGCAGGGCGATCAACCGCTGTTCAGCTACCAGGCCTTGGGCGCGCGCGCGGCGGCGCTGGCCGCCTGTCTGCGCACCCGCTACGGCGTGAAGCCTGGCGACCGCGTGGCGCTTTATGCGGCCAATGCGCCGGAATATCTGGAGGCTTTGCACGCCATCGTGTGGGCGGGTGCTGTGTCGGTCCCGGTCAACTACAAACTGCACGCCAAAGAGCTGGCCTATGTGCTGACTGACTCGGGCGCGCGCGTGGTGCTCACCTCCGACGTGCTGGCCCCCGCTGTGCATGAGGCGGGCGCGCCGCACGATGCGGTGCTGGTCGTGGGCTCCGACGCATACCGCGCCGCAGTCGCCCACGCGCCCATGGACGTGTGCGACCGCGCACCGCACGACGTGGCCTCGCTGTTCTACACCTCGGGCACCACCGGCCGCCCCAAAGGCGTGATGCAGACCCATCGCAACCTGTTGGCCATGACGTCCTGCTACTTCACCGATGTGGACGACGTGCGGCCCGGCGACGCCATGGTCTACGCTGCGCCCATGTCGCACGGCGCGGGGCTCTACAACTACGCCCAGGTGCTGCGCGGCGGGCGGCATGTGGTGCCGCTGTCGGGTGGGTTTGAACCTGCCGAGCTGGCGCAGCTTGCGGCATCGGTGGGCCAGCTCACGCTGTTTGCCGCCCCCACCATGGTGCACCGCCTGGTGGACCATGTGCGCGCCACGGGCGCCGATGTGAGCGGCTTCAAGACCATCGTCTACGGAGGTGGACCCATGTATGCCGACGACCTGCGCAATGCCCTGGCGCTGATGGGCAACCGCTTCGTGCAGATCTACGGCCAGGGCGAAAGCCCCATGACCATCACGGCGCTGTCGCGTGCCCAGTTGGCCGACCGCGACCACCCGCGCTGGGCCGACCGCATGGTGTCGGTGGGCGTGGCGCAGTCGCTGGTGGAGGTGCGTGTGGTCGATGCCACCGGCCAGCCCGTGCCCATGGGCGAGACCGGCGAGGTGGTGGTGCGCGGCGACACCGTGATGCCCGGTTATTGGAACAACCCCGCCGCCACGGAACAGACCTTGCGCGACGGCTGGCTCTACACCGGCGACATGGGCGCGCTGGATGCCGATGGTTTTCTCACGCTCAAGGACCGGTCCAAGGACGTGATCATCTCCGGCGGCAGCAACATCTACCCGCGCGAGGTGGAAGAGGTGCTGCTGCAGCACCCGCAGGTGCGCGAGGTGGCCGTTGTGGGGCAGCGCGATGCGGAATGGGGCGAGGTGGTGATCGCCTTCCTGGTTGCGGGCGAGGGCGGGGCGGTGGCCGATGCGGAGCTGGATGCGCTGTGCCTGGAGCACATAGCCCGTTTCAAGCGGCCCAAGGAATACCGGTGGGTGCAGGCGCTGCCGAAGAACAGCTATGGGAAGGTGTTGAAGACGGCGTTGCGGGGCTGGGTGGGGTAGCTGGACAAGGCGTGGGGCCTTGGTGAGCCACTGCTCCAGTCGCTCATCCTACGGTCGGCAACAGCCCGGTCATAACCCGGCTAAGGATGTCCTGAACAACTTGAATTCGTGAGTGCTACAAGGCCGCGGTTTTCAGATAGCGCGGGTTGCGAGCCTGTCAGAAGTTTTGTGTGTGAGGCATAGCATGTCAACAAGGAGCATGAATGCCACGCAAGACGAAGACAACCGCAGCAGCGGACAAGGCGGCGCAGCCACAATTCTCAGCCGCAGCGCTTGAGCAACTGATCCCCGGGCCGGTGACGCCAGCCGAGCTTGAGGGCATCTTCCAGCAGTTCAAGAAGGCCGTATTGGAGCGGGCATTGGGCGCCGAGATGAGTCACCACCTGGGCTACGCGCCCGGTCAGGCCAAACCCGAAGGGGCTGCCACCAATCACCGCAACGGCAAGAGCGCCAAGACCGTTCTCACCGATGTCGGCGCTTTGCGCATCGACGTCCCCCGCGATCGCGAGGGCACCTTCGAGCCGCAACTCATTGGCAAGCATGAGCGCCGCTTTACGGGTTTTGATGACAAGATCATCGCCATGTACGCGCGCGGCATGACGGTGCGCGAGATCCAGGGCTTTCTTTCCGAGATGTACTCGGTGGACGTCTCGCCCGATCTCATCAGCAGCGTCACCGACGCCGTGATGAGCGAGGTCACGGCCTGGCAGAGTCGCCCGCTGGAGTCGATGTACCCGGTCGTGTTCTTTGACGCGCTGCGGGTCAAGATCCGCGAGGAAGCCGTGGTGCGCTCCAAGGCCGTTTATCTGGCCCTGGGCGTGCTGCCCGATGGCAGCCGCGATATCCTGGGCATCTGGATCGAGAACACCGAGGGAGCCAAGTTCTGGATGAAGGTCTTCAACGACCTGAAGACGCGCGGGGTCCATGACATCCTGATCGCCGTCACCGACGGGCTCAAGGGCATGCCAGAGGCGCTGGGCGCGGTGTTCCCTGCCACGACGCTGCAGACCTGTATCGTGCACCTGATCCGGGGCAGCCTGGACTTTGCGTCATGGAAGGACCGCAAGAGCCTGGCCACGGCCATCAAACCGATCTACACGGCGGTGAGCGCCGAGGCCGCTGAAGCCGAGTTGACTGCGTTTGAAGCCGGGCCCTGGGGCCAGAAGTTCCCCACTGTCGTGGGCGCCTGGCGCAGGGTCTGGGACAAGGTCATCCCGTTCTTTGCCTTCCCGCCCGAGGTGCGCCGCGTGATCTACACGACCAACGCGATTGAGAGCGTGAATGCGAGGCTGCGCAAGATCATCAAAACCCAAGGGCACTTCCCCAGTGACGATGCAGCCACCAAGCTGATCTGGCTGGCACTGCGCAACATCACCGAAGACTGGGGGCGGGCAGCCAACAACTGGAAGTCAGCGATGAACCAGTTCGCGATCCTCTACGAAGACCGGTTCACGAATTCGAGCACGTAAGATCTTCAACCAGCTTCACGAAATCGGTGAAGGTTCAATGAGCCTTACACACGGAAATTCGGACAGGCCCAAGGTTGCCCTTTTTGCCTGCAGGTGGGTCTTGCTTTTGTGTGGCCCTTGAGGCCTTTTTCAACGCCTTCGCGGCTATTTGCCTGTGTTCAGGCGCACTCATGCCTGCGCCGCCAGCAATTGATGACGCACCATCCACAGGTTTGACAGCGCAAACAGCGTCTTGAGCTGCAGCGTGTTCTTCTTCAAACCCCGGTAGCGCACCTTCACATATCCAAACTGCCGCTTGATCACCCGAAAGGGGTGCTCCACCTTGGCGCGGATACTTGCCTTGATCTTTTCCACTTGGTCTATGAGCGCGTCAACGGGGTTGTTCTCTTTGTCCAGCTCTTTGCGCTTGCCCGGGCGCATCGCTATGTGCCACGTCACGCCAGCCCGGGCATCTGGGCGCTTGTGCACGCCCTGATAGCCTGCGTCACCAAACCCGTCTTTCTCCTGCCCGTGCAGCAAGCTGCTGCCTTCTACAACGTCGGCCGCGTTGCCCGAGGTGCCAATGACGGTGTGCACCAATCCCGAGTCTGCGTCCACGCCAATGTGGGCCTTCATGCCAAAGTACCACTCATTGCCCTTTTGGCTGGAGTGCATTTGTGGGTCGCGCTTTCTGTCCTTGTTCTTGGTAGAGCTGGGCGCTGCGATCAAGGTGGCGTCGACCGCAGTGCCAGCCTTGAGTAGCAAGCCCTGGGCTGCCAACAGTTCGTTGACCGTGGCCAGAATCTGCTCGGCCAGCTTGTGCTTTTCCAGCCGATGGCGGAACCTTAGGATGGTGCTCTCATCGGGCATGCGCCCGTAGGGATCGAGCTGGGCAAACTCACGGTAGATCGGAGTGTCAAAGAAAGCTTCTTCCATCGCCAGATCCGACAAGGTGAACCACTGCTGCATGCAGTGGATGCGCAGCATGGTTTCCAGTGCGAAGGGTGGGCGGCCGTTCTTGCCCCCGGGGTAATACGGGGCAATGAGCTTGACCAATGCGGCCCAAGGAACCACCAAATCCATTTGAGCCAGTAGCTCTTGCTTGCGGGTCTTCTTGGTGCTCAGATTCAGGTCAAGGCTGCTTTGCTTCATGGCTTGCGAGAATGCCATGGCTGACCTGCTTCTATCCGACTTGCCAGGAGGTTTTGCAGGATTTCCCTAGC
>RCMZ01000268.1_pt1 | contig 31574 bp, 22 predicted proteins | sample 2041141 | NCBI WGS metagenome assembly RCMZ01 (sample SAMN09708263, study PRJNA481090) | Wastewater metagenome, whole genome shotgun sequencing project. | biome: sewage; isolation source: Davis station wastewater (DW) | place: Antarctica: Davis Station | collected 2010-03-01 | reverse complement strand
CGAAGCAAAAGAAAGCCACTCGCCCGCCGGGCGACTCCCGGCCTCCGCCCTGAAACCAGGCATGGGGCCCGATCAGCGCGCAAGCCCCGGCTTCGACAAGCTCAGCCCGAACGGGTGAGGTGGCGCCCAGGCTTCGTCAAGCTCAGCCCGAGCGGGTGGGGTGGGGCCCGGCTTCGTCAAGCTCAGCCCGAACGGTTGGGGTGGCGCCCAAGCTTCGACACGCTCAGCCCCCACAGGCTGCGGGCGGTATCCGGCACTTCAAAAACAATAGCTGCTGGCGCTTATCCCACAAGCGCCAGCAGCCAAAAACGCTCAAAGTTCCCACCCAATCACCCGCAGATCACCTGCCCATCACCCCTTCAGCCACCCCCGCAACCTTCCCACCCCTTCCTCCAGCCTCCCCAAATCCTGGCTCGCAAAACACCACCGCAACCACCCCGACGCCTCGCCCCCAAACGCACTGCCTGGCGCCAGCCCCAGCCCCGCTTCCCGCACCAGCCGCTTGGCCAGTGGCAGGCATTCGTCATGCCCGTCAATGTGGAAGAACGCATACATCCCCCCCAAAGGCGTGGCCACCGACACCCCCGGCACATCTGCCAGCAACGGCACCAGCGTGTCGCGGCAGGTTTTCAGGTGGGCCACCAGCGCAGGGGTTACTTCATCGGTGCGCTGCAGCGCCACCGTGGCCCCACGTTGCACAAACACGGGCGCACACGAGGTGTTGAACTCGATCAACTTGCCCACGGCCTGCGTCATCGACGGCGGCAGCACCAGCCAACCCAGGCGCCAGCCGGTCATCAGAAAGCTCTTGGAAAAGCTTTGCGTGACCACCAAACGGTCCTCGGGCTCGGCCACGTCCAGAAAGCTGGGGGCGGCGCCGTTGGCCGTGTCGGCTGCGTAATACAGCCGTTCGTACACCTCGTCCGCCAGCACCCAGGTGCCGGTGCGGCGGCAGTGCGCCAAGATGGTCGCTTGCTCCTCGCGCGTCAGCGTCCAGCCCGTGGGGTTGTTGGGCGCGTTGACCACCAGCAGGCGCGTGGTGGGGGTGATGGCGGCCAGCAGCGTGGCCATGTCCAGCCGCCATGCGCCGTGCGCATCCACCACCAGCGGCACCGTGCGCACCTGCGCGCCCAAGATGCGCGGCTGCGCCACCAGGTTGGGCCACACGGGCGTGACCAGCACCACCTTGTCGCCCGCGTCCACCAGCGCCTGCACGGCCACCATCAGGCCATTCACGCCGCCCGATGTGACCGCAATGCGGTCAAACCACGCATCGGTGTGCTGCTGCGGGTGCAGGCCGTGCATATAGCCCGCGATGGCGTGGCGCAGCTCGGGCAGGCCCAGGTTGTGGGCGTAAAAGGTTTCGCCCTTTTGCAGCGACGCAATGGCCGCCTCGCGGATGAAATCGGGCGTGACCTCGTCGCTCTCGCCAAACCAGAACTTGAGCACATCGCTGCGCCCCATGCCCTCATTGGCCACCTCGCGGATGCGCGACTCTTCGAGGCTTTGGACTACTTCTCGCATGCAATCTCCTTGAAAGACACTGTCATCATCGCAGGCGTATAGTCTTTTTCTCTGTTTTCTTCCTATAGGCTGACCAACGCACATGACTTATCCCAACACCCAGCTCTTCATCTCCGGCCAGTGGCAAGACGCCGCAGACGGCAAATCCATCGCCGTGTTCAATCCCTCCACCGGCAAAGAAATCGGCCGCGTGGCCCACGCCAGCAAGGTGGACCTGGACCTGGCCCTGGCCGCCGCGCAAAAGGGCTTTGAAGCCTGGCGCGACATGCCCGCCGCCGAGCGCGCCAAGACCATGCGCCGCGCCGCAGCCCTGATGCGCGAACGCGCTGAATCCATCGCCGCCATCATGGTGCAAGAGCAGGGCAAGCCCCTGGCCGAAGCCAAGGTCGAGACCATGGCATCGGCCGACATCATCGAATGGTTTGCCGACGAATCGCTGCGTGTGTATGGCCGCATCGTGCCCTCGCGCAACCTCAAAGCCACACAGATGGTGCTCAAAGACCCCGTGGGCCCCGTGGCTGCGTTCACGCCGTGGAACTTCCCTATCAACCAAGTGGTGCGCAAGCTTGCCGCCGCACTGGGCGCAGGCTGCTCCATCCTGGTCAAGGCACCCGAAGAAACCCCCGCCAGCCCGGCCGAGCTGATCCGCGCGTTTGCTGACGCGGGCGTGCCCGCAGGCACCGTGGGCCTGGTCTATGGCGACCCGGCTGAAATCTCCAGCTACCTCATTCCGCACCCTGTCATCCGCAAGGTCACGTTCACGGGTTCCACGCCAGTGGGCAAGCAACTGGCCGCGCTGGCTGGCAAGCACATGAAGCGCGTGACGATGGAGCTGGGCGGCCACGCCCCCGTCATCATTGCCGAAGACGCCGACCTGGAACTGGCCATCAAGATCGGCAGCGGCGCCAAGTTCCGCAACGCGGGCCAGGTCTGCATCTCGCCCACACGCTACCTGGTGCACGAAAGCATCCGCGCCGACTTTGTGGCCGCATTTGCCAAGTACGCCCAGGGCCTGAAGGTGGGCGACGGCCTGACCGCTGGCACACAGATGGGCCCCTTGGCCAACCCCCGCCGCATCACCGCCATGGCCGACCTGATGGCCGACGCCGTGCAGCAGGGCGCCACGCTGGTGACGGGTGGCGAGCGCATCGGCACCGAAGGCAACTTCTTCCAGCCCACCGTGCTCGACAACGTGCCCCTGTCGGCCCGCATCGTCAACGAAGAACCCTTCGGCCCCGTGGCCGCGATTCGTGGCTTCGAAAAAATCGAAGACGCCATCGCAGAAGCCAACCGCCTGCCGTTCGGCCTGGCCGGTTATGCCTTCACCTCGTCGCTGAAGAACGCACACCTGCTGGCGCAGCGCCTGGAAGTGGGCATGCTCTGGATCAACCAGGCTGCAGCCCCTGCCGCAGAGCTGCCGTTTGGTGGCCTGAAGGACTCGGGCTATGGATCAGAAGGCGGCCCCGAAGCCATCGAGGCGCATCTGAATACGCGCCTCGTGTCGATCATGAACGTGTGATGGCGTGACAGCAGGCGCCACTGGGCGGGGCGTGCAACGCGCGCTGCCGATGGCGCTTGCTTTCGGTGGCTGCCTTTTTGCTGACTGGCTAGCCCCGCGTGAGTCGGCTTGTCGGCTGCTTGCGGCCAGGAGCAGCCGGTCCCATCACAGGCGAAATCCGGCCAATAGCAGCCCGTCGCACCAGCGCCGAATCCTCCCAAAGCGCCCTACAGAGCGAATGCATAATCAGGTCCGAGTTCACAAGCTCATCGCGTGCGCAATGCACGCGGCCATCACCTAGCTCCAAAGGCTAGGTGAAATCAAGCTCCTGTTGACCCGACACGAGCCACCAAGTGCCCATCCTTGCGGATGGCTCGTGTTGTCCGGTCATCTCGCCGTTTTCCGCGAGTTGACGGCTTGGGAGTTCTATCTTGCGTTCACACCACCAAAATGCTCCGCCATTGGCGTTTCTTGTTGCCCTGTCGGCTCTCGGCGTTCTGCCGTTCAACATGTTCGTGCCTTCGATGCCGAGCATCGCAGCGGAATTTGAAACCGATTACGCCACGATCAACGTCGCCGTGGCGGGGTATGCCGTTGTTACCGCATTCACGCACTTGATTGCAGGCGCACTATCGGACAGGCTCGGACGCAGGCCCGTTCTGCTGGCGGCTTTGGCGATCTTTGTGATCGGCTCTATTGGAAGCTGCTTTGCTGGAAACGTGTACATCTTCCTGGGGTTCCGGCTACTTCAAGGAAGCGCTGTAGCAGGCTTCGCAATGTCGCTGGCAATGATCCGGGACACTGCGGGCGAACGAATGGTGAGTCAGATCGGATATGTGTCGTCGGCCTATGCTGTCGCGCCCATGATCGGCCCTTCTATAGGAGGGATTCTGGCCGGCTGGCTAGGGTGGCGGGCGAACTTTGCCGCTTTCGCACTGCTAGGCGCAGTTAGCATCATTTTTGTGCTGCGTTGGCTACCTGAAACCAATCGGCGTCCGACTATGTCAACAATGCAGCAGTACCGTGGATACGGTCAGCTGCTTGCATCTGCGCGGTTCTGGGCGTACGCATGCTGCATGGCTTTTGCCATCGGTACGCTCTATGTTTTCATCGGTGGCGCCCCTATCGTGGCAGCGCAAACGACCAGCATTTCGCCGACCATGGTCGGCGTTTATCTAGGGCTTGTGCCCGCTGGTTTCATGGTTGGCAGCTTCACAGCCGCGCGGTACGGCGCTCGCTTGACGCCTCATCAATTGATCGTTTCCGGACGACTACTGACATGCGTAGGCCTGCTGATTGCTGGTGTGCTGGCTGCATTGCAGGTCAACCACCCCCTTGCTTTTTTTGGTCCGTGCGTTTGCGTCGGCCTGGGCAACGGCTTAACTATGCCCGCCGCAAACGGCCGCGTGCTTTCCGTCTATGCAGGCCTGTCTGGTACCGCCTTAGGGCTGGCATCCGCGATCACGACGGCAGGGGCGGGAGCCATTGCCTTTGCCGCTGGGCTGTTCGTCGAAGCGACCAATGCACGTGCGTATGTTTTGGCGGCTATGTTCGCGACGTCATTGTTGTCATTGGCAGCCGCTGCATTCGTCATTCGTCTGGAGTCAAAGAAGAGCGATGCTCCTTGAATCGGACCGCCGTCACCGCGCAGCATTGAGTAAGTCTGGCGCTGCGTGACTTGGGGACGGTGCCGTCACACCCCATCCGGCAGAATCCGGCCAGAAGCCGCCATCAGCAGCCTCAGGTGGCTGACTCCTTCAGGTTTATCTGATTCACTCACGGTCCAGTGTCTACGGCAGCAACAGCCATTGCTCTGTCACCATACCGAGCTCAGCTGCGAATTGCCGACCTCAATCCCCTCAATGCGGTAGTCCCTCAATAGTGATCCAACTCAGTGAAGCTGACGAGCGCTCCGATACCTCAATGACTCCGCTGTATGACGCCTGGTCAGGATAAGAAAGGTCAGCGATGCTATCTTTCACGCCCAGCGATTAGAGCCAGACTTGGTCAGGGTTGCCCCAAGCGTGGAATTCTTCCAGATAGTCTAGATAGGGTTTGATCAGACCCACGTCGTAGCCGGCTGCTTGCGCAAGGTGACACATGTCTATTGGAGTTGGTCTGATGATTTTTTTGATTTTCCGCATCGGCCGGACACTAATGCCATTTCGGTTATTTGGTCCGTTGTAGAACTCGTACAGTTCTTCGTGTTCCACAGAAAAGCCGCGTTTTGCGATGATCCAGTCCACTTGGCTCTCGGCATGATCGGGGCGTATCTGGAACCATTCGGAGTCACGTCCCGAATCGAGATGTTTGAGCGGAGGACCAAAAGCAGACCCCCTACGGTGGATGTAGCCCTCAATAGCGCTCAACTCCTGCTGCGAAATTCCGAATGTGCATTTCGCCAGCTCATAGGTCGTGAACAATGTGAGAAACGGGTTGTATGTCCGCCCTTCGGCAATTCGGCGGCTGGGGGTTTCTTTCGTAGTAAGCCCGATCTTGCTGAAGCTCATGTCTCGCATGTCGATCGCGATATAGATCCAGCCATACTCCTTAAGGGGGTAGCCTGCATAGGCAGGGTTGACCTCCCGGAATCCGTTTTCATTGTTCATCCTAGATCCAAGCAACAGGCGTTCTTTTTCAGTCCATGGGCAAGAATAGCAAGCCGCACTTCCAGGGACCGGCCTGAAGCCATGTAGTCTTGGACTGGTCGGCAAAGGCTAAGCCAGTTCGTAAAAACATCGTGTGGGCAATTTACTCAGGCGACTGCATCTGCCACACGGCAACTTTAAGCTGCGGAGATTCGAGAGGCAGCAATGGGCCCAAAGCCGCCTTTGTGCCACGCCGCCAACCATAGCCGACTGGTTCCACGAACGGCCTGCGTCCACCTGACTCGCATCGCTGCCCGCTGTCTCCACACGCTGCGACAACGTTCCAACAGGTAGACCTATCTCCCGCCAGAGGCCTCGCGCACATGGCGCTAGCATTGCCTTCTTTCCGGAGGTGCCCGCCCATGCTGCTTTTGCGATTGTTTGCCCCCTTGTTAGCCCTGGCCTGTGCATTCCCTGCCACCGCAGGCATGGAAAAAGAAAGCCACAGCACCCGCAGTGGGCTCTTCTTTGCCATGCTGACGCCCGATGTGGAGCGGGTGATGGTGCGGTTCGACGACAAGGCCCCGCTGCAGCAGCTGGCGCAGCACTGCAACACGGGCAAGGCGGTGTTTGCGCTGCAGTCGGGGGGCAAGTACCAGTGCAAGGCAGAAGTGCTCAAGACGCCGTCAGGCGCTGACGACTGGGAGGGCGCAGGCGTCACGGTGCAGGGCCCTGTCCGCCAGAGTGACCGTAGGGAGTACGCGCTGTTCTCAACCTCGCCGCCCGCCACGCCCCGGTGGGAGGTGCGCAAGCTGGACGCCGACGGGCGCAACGCGCTGCACACGTTTCTGCAATCCGATACGCGCCGCTTTGGCGGGCTGCTGCGCCAGCTGAAGATGGACGCCGCCACGGCGATTCGCCAGCCGCAAGGCGGTCCAATTGCTCCAGGCGGACGTGAGACGCTGGTGGTGCCCGGCAAAGTGGTGCGGGTTGCGGACGCGTTCTACGAAGCGCAACGGCACCATGTGTTTGTGCGCAATCAGGGTGCTTACGCCTACATGGGCGAGGTGCTTGGCGCGCCCGCCAGCTATGTCGATATCGATGGCAACGACCTGCCCGGGCTGGTGGTGAGCGAAGGGTGCGACGGCTGGTGCATCAGCTTGTGGGGTCTGACGGGCGGGTTGCGGCAGGTGGGCACGTTTGGCGGGCATTGAAGCAAGTGGCGCTTTTCGCGTGCTGTTGCCTGACGGGGCCTGTTTTGACATAGGTTTGCTCTTTTTTTATAGCTGCTAGCGCTTTATGGACAAGCGCTAGCGGCCATTTTTTCTTCAAACCAATGCGGGTATCACATCAAAACCGGTAGGTGGACGTCAACGTGTACGTGCGCGCCTGCCCATAGAAACAATCGCCCCGCGCCAGGCACTGGGTGATCTGCACCTTGTCCGTCAGGTTGACCACGTTGAACGCCACGCGCCAGTCGCCTGCGTCGTAGGCGACCATGGCGTCGGCGATGGTGGAGGCGGGCGTGCTGATGGCGGATGTGCCGCTCCATTGCGAGCCGGTGTAGCGCACGCCGGCGCCCACCACCCAGCCGCCACGGCCTTCGGCGGCGAAGCGGTGGCTGAGCCAGGCCGATGCCGTGTGCTTGGGCACGCTGGCCACGGGCTGGCCTTCGTCGCCTGCGTTGCTGCGGCTGATCTTGGCGTCGGTGTAGGCGTAACCCAGGGTGAAGTCCCAGCGGCGGGCCAGGCTGGCCTGGACCTCGGCCTCAAAGCCGTTGACCTTGACTTCGCCCAGTTGCAGGCTGTTGAGCGGGTTGCTCGGGTCGGTGGTCTTGCGGTTTTTTTCGCGCAGCTGGTACACGGCGGCATAGGCGTTGATGCCTTGGCCGGGGGGGTGCCACTTCACACCCGCCTCCCATTGCTCGCCGCGCTGGGGTTTGTAGGCGGTGCCGTAGGCGTCCACACCCCCCAGGGGCTGGAAGGATTCTGAATAGCCCGCATAAGGGGCCCAGCCGCCGTCCATCTGATAGGTGAGGCCTGCGCGTTTGGTCCAGGCCTTGTCGTCGATGGCGGCTGCGGGGCGGCCCTCGGTGTCGGTCTGGGCGCTGTCGTGGCGCAGGCCCACGGTGGCGGTCCAGCGGTCCCACTTGATCTGGTCTTGGGCGTAGAAGCCCAGCTGCTTTTGCACCACGTTGGGCTGGCGCTCCAGTTGCGATGCCGTGGGTGGCGTGAAGTTGCCGTACACAGGGTTGTACACATCGATGGCGGACGCCACTGCGCGCCAGGATTGTTGGCCGGTGTGGTTGCGCTGGATGTCGATGCCGGTGAGCAGGTTGTGCTCGGTGCTGCCCGCCTTGAGCTTGCCCTCCAGCTGCGTGTCGATGAGCAGCATGCGGCCCGTGTTGATGTTCCACGATGCGTCGCGCACCACCGTGCGGTTGTCGCTGTTGAACACGGGGCGCGCCGGGCGGCCCGTGGCGGCGTTGGCACTGAAGCTGGTGTACATGGTGCGGTAGTCCACCTCGCTCACGGTGCGGCGCAGGTTCTGGCGCACCGTCCAGTCGCCGCTCAGCCGGTGGCTGAAGAGGTAGCCCCAGGAGTTGTTGGTGGTGTCATACGCGTCCCAGCCGGGCTCGCTGATGAAGGTGTTGCGGGGGATCTGGCCGTATTGGCTGGGCAGCTGCGTGCCTTGCCACGGGAAGAACCCAATCAACGAGCCGCTGTTGTCCTTTTGGTGCAGCGCTTGCAGCGTGAGCGACGTGTCGGCATTGGGCTTCCAGGTGAGGGACGGGGCGAACACCACGCGGTCGTCATCCACGTGGTCCAGCTGGCTGCCGCTGTCGCGGCCCACGGCCACCAGGCGATAGAGCCACTGGCCGTCCTTGTCGAGCGCGCCCGTCAGGTCGGCAGAGACTTGTTTGCGGGCGTTGTTGCCCACCTGCACCTGCACTTCACGCAGGGGCTCGGCCTGCGGGCGTTTGCTGGTGAGGTTGAGCACCCCGCCCACGCTGCCCTGGCCATACAGCACCGACGTGGGGCCGCGCAAAAACTCCACGCGCTCCAGCGTGTACGGGTCGGGGCGGCTGGTGTTGTAGGTGCCATAGGTGCGCAGCAGGCCGTCCTGGTACTGCGTCACGCTGCTGCCGCGCGCGCTGAAGCTGTCCACGCGGCTGTCAAAGTAGTTGGACACGGCCCCGGCGGTGTAGGCCGTGGCCTGGCGCAGTGTTTGCACGCCCTGGGCTTCCATCTGGTCGCGTGTGACCACGCTGATGGCCTGCGGGGTTTCGAGCAGCGGCGTGTCCGTCTTGGTGGCGCTGAGCGCGCGCTTGGCCACAAAGCCGGTGACGGGGGCTGTGGCCGATTCGTTCTCGGTGCCGGCGCTGACGGTGACGGGCGCCAGGGCCTTTTCGACAGTGGCGGCGGTGGCTGCTGTAGCGCCCGTGTTGGCTGCGGTTTGTGCATGGGCTGCTCCGCACAGGGCGAGCAATACCGCGTGTGCGATGGCGGTGCGGCAAAGGGGCGTGCCGGGGGTCATGGTGTGGCCTTTCTGAAGGTTAAAAAAGTGAGGGAGATCCAGCGGGGTGCGTGCGGCACGGGCCGTGTTGCTGTGTGGACATGCGGACGTGTGGACGTGTGGACGTGTGGACGTGTAAGAGGTCTGGGCGGTGTATCGAGCCCCGTCAGAACGCGTAGTCCAGCGCCACCTGCAGCGATCGCGGCTGGCCAGGCGTGACGGCCGCAAAGCCTGCGGCGGTGGTGGATGCGTCCAGGTAGTAGCGGCGGTTGGCTGCGTTCTTGAGGTTGACCTGCAGGCGCACGCCGCCCGCAAACTGGTAGCCCGCCGCCAGGTCGACGACGGTGTAGCCCGGCAGGCGCCATTGGTTGTCGTTGGCGGTGAACTTGTCCCCCTGGTGCACCAGGCCGCCGCCAATCCACAGGCCAGGTAGTTGGGGCACGCGGTATTGCGTCCACAGCGATGCGGTGCGGCGCGTGGCCAGGCCCACGCGGTTGCCCACGTTGGCGCCTGCGGTGGTGTCGGCCAGCACCTTCGGGTCTTGGAAGCTGGCCTGGGCAGTGACCGTCCAGCCCGGTGTGATGCGGCCCTGCAGCTCCAGCTCCAGGCCCTTGATGCGCTGGCGCGCGGTCAGCACTGAGTAGCCCGGGTGCAGCGGGTCGGTGGCGGGGGCGTTGGTCAACTCCAGGTCAAAGGCCGACACGGTGGTCATCAGGCGCTGGTTCAGCCATTCCTGCTTCCAGCCCACTTCCAGTTGCTTGCCCTCTGACGGTGGGGCAGCGCGGTCGCCCCACATCAGCGTGCCCGAGTTGGCCTGGAACGAGCGTGCGTAGCTGGTGTAGACCATGCTGCCGGGCCGCACCTCCCAGCTCAACGCGGCGCTGGGCTGGGTTTTGCCCAGATCGGTGACGGGTTTGGTGTAGGCGTCCTTGAACTTGTCGTGGCGCAGGCCCAGCAGCAGCGCAAAGTCGCCCAGCGCGAGGCGATCCTGCACGAACAGGCCGGTGTTGCGCGCGTCGGACGCGACCGCCGAGACGCCTGTGGACACCGCGGCAGGCGTGACCCCGGTGACGGGCTGGTACAGGTCCACGGAACTCAGGCTACCCGTGGCGCGCGCGCCGTAGACGCCTTCGATGGTGCGCCAGTCCAGCCCCGCCAGCAGCGTGTGTTTGACCGCGCCGGTTTGCACGTTGGCACGCAGTTCGGCCAGTGCCGTGTCCGACGTGTATTTTTGCCCCGGCGCCAGCCAGTAGCTGCGTGCCACTTGCCCGTTGGTCACCGGGCCGATGGGGTAGACGATGTTGACGTTGCGGAAGGTCTCGTTGCGCGACAGGTGCACCCGGCCCTCTAGCCCTTCGGCAAAGCGGTGGGTCAGTTCGGTGGAGTAAAAGCGCAGGTGGCCATCGGTGTTCAGCCAGGGCTCGCCGTAGAAAGTGCCCACCGGCAGCGCATCTGCGCTGCGTGGGTTCTTCGGGTCGGGCACGGCCAGGCCCACGGTGGAGGTGCCATCGCTGCTCTGGTATTCGGCCTGCGCGCGCCACCGCGTGTTGGGGGTGATCTGCCACTCCAGGCTGCCGGCCAGGCCCTGTTTGCGCGGCGTGACGCCATCCACAAAACTCCCGCCCCGGCTGGCGGCGCCATCGAGCCGATAGCGCAGCGTGCCGTCGGCGTTGAGCGGGCCGGTCAGGTCGAACTCGGCATTGCGCCAGCCGTCGCTGCCCGCGCCGATCTTCACGGTGCGCAGGGGCTCGGCCTGGGGCCGCTTGCTCACGTAGTTGACGAGACCGCCGGGCGCCACCTGGCCGAACTCCAGCGCCGCAGGGCCCTTGATGACCTCCACCCGCTCGATGTTGAAAAGAGGTGGGTCCAGCAAGTGGATGAACTTGGCGCCGTCGCGCAGAAAGTTGTAGGTGTTGTTGGCCCACAGCCCCCGGATGCTGAACTGCGAATACGAGCCGTAGTACTCGCTGCGCGTGGACACGCCGGAAGCATTGCGCAGCACGTCGCGCTCGGTGGTGGCCATCTGCTGCTCCAGCAGCGCGTTGTCGATCACGCTGACCGAGCGCGGCGTCTCCAGCACCGACAGGCCCAGGCGCGAGCTGCTTTGTGCGCGCCGCGCAGGGGTGGCGGCTGCGCCTTCGGTGGAGTCGATGACATCCACCTGCCGCATGGAGGGGGCTGCGGTGGCGGGGACGGGCGTGGGCGTGGTCGTGTCCGCGGTGCCGGGCTCGGTGTGGGCCTGCGCCAGCGCAGTGCCGCACACGGCCATCAGCACGGCGTGGGCCACGGCCGTGCGCAGGAAATGAGGGTGGGTCATGGTGCTATACGTTTGGTAGCTGAAAAGGTTTGTGCTTGCTCTATGGCGTGTTGGCGTGCGAGGGGGCTGGGGGGCTTTGCTGTGCAAGCGCACTGCGCAAAGGGGCGCATTCGCATCGCAGCGCGCCATGCAACATGGCGTGGTGGGGAGGGCTGCGCCAAGGGCTCGGGGCCCCGCCGACCCGCCGCAGGCCGGGCCGGCCTCGCTGGCCCGTTGGCCCCTGGCTCAGTGCGCCTTGGGCGGCGCGGGCAGGGCGGGCGACGCCATGCCGTCGGCCAGCACAAAGGTCAGCGTGGTCACGTAGCTGGCCTCGCCATACTTCTCGCCCTGGGCTGTTGTGCCCTCGGTTTTGTCGCTGTGCTTCACCTCGGCCACGTACTGGCCCTTCCACGGGGTGACGAAGGTGACGGTGCCGTCCTCGCCCGATTCCGCTTCACGCGTCCAGCCTGAAGGGGCGGCCAGTTGCACCTTGGCCCGGGCCACGGGTGCGCCCTTGAAGACCACCTTCAGCTCACCGGGTTTGCCAGTGGGCACCAGGTCCAGCGGGGCGGTGGGGGCCACGGGTTGAGACAGGCTGGCGACCCAGCGGGCCGACGGTTGCCACACCATGGCAGGCAGGTTGCGCTTGCTGCGGTCGATCAGCGGGTAGGTGGCGGCGGCAAACAGCGTGTCGGCCTTGCCGGTGGTGGCGTAGGCAAATGCGTCTTTGCCCAGCGTGCCTTCCACGCGCTGTGTGTGTGTGCCCGCCGTCTGCTCCAGCGCGGGCACGCCCTTGAACTTGTCCAGATTCCCGGGAGAGCTTTCGCGCAGGTTGTCGTTGAATTCGCCAAAGTGCAGGCGGGCCTGGCCGCCCGTGTTCTCCAGCCAGACCTGGTGGGCGTGGGCGGTGGTGACTGCGGTGATGGAGGCGCAGGCCAGCAGGGCGGTCAGCAGCGGGGCTTGGCGGCGTTGGTTCGAGGACATGGACGTTTTCCTTTCGGTGGTTTCAACAAAAAATCAAAAAACAAAGGATGCGCAGTGCCACACCCTTGCCTGCGCAGGAGTTGGTAACTCATTAATTGATAGCTGCCAGCGCTTGATGGATAAGCGCTAGGTGGCTTTTTGACCCTGAAATGGGTCTGGGCAGTGCCCGTGCGGGCCCGTGCAGTGCGCGGGCGCCGCTTTAGAGCGGCTCACACAACTGCGCGAAGCGGTTCTGGCGAGGCGCTGCGTCGCAGGCAGTACGCGCCGGGCGAGCCGTACGAGCCGTACGGCAAGACGCGGCAACAACGCCCGAAGAGATGTGTTGGCCGCCCTTAGAAGTCCACGCTCACGCTCAGCGACACGGTGCGCGGCGCACCCACCACCAGGTAGCCCGAGCCGGGGTAGCCGCCGACGGAGGCCCAGTAGTTGCGGTTGGTCAGGTTGTCGATGCGCGCGCGCAGCGTGACGAGCTGGCCTTGCACTTCCGTCATATAGCGGGCACCCACGTCGAGCCGGTTCCAGCCGGGCACGCGCAGGGTGTTGGTGGCGTTGGCGTAGCTGGCGCCGGTGTGCACCAGGCGGCCGTCCACGGCCAGGCCGGGCACGCCGGGCACGTTCCATTCGGCGCCCAGGTTGGCTTGCAGTTTCGGCACGCCGATCACGCGCTGGCCGTCGGTAGTGGCTGAACCCGTGGTCAGCTGCTTGGCGTCCAGCCACGTCAGCCCGCCCAGCACGCGCAGGCCCTTGGTGGCCTCGCCTTGCACGGCCAGTTCCACGCCCTGGTGGCGGTCCTTGCCGCTGGTGCTGAAGAGGTTGGCCGCGTTCAAAAACGCGCGGGGCTTGGTGGTGGAGAACAGCGCCACGCTGCCGCCCACGCGGCCTGCGTCCAACTTGATGCCCACTTCCTTTTGTTTGGAGACATACGGCGCCAGCATCTCGCCCCGGTTGGCGGCAGTGCTGGGCGCGGTCTGGCCCTGGCTCAGGCCTTCTGCATAGTTGGCGTACACCGACAGGCCCTTGTCCAGTTTGTAGACCGCCGCCAGCAGCGGGCTGGTGCGGCTCTGGTCATAGCGGTCGGTCTGCAGCGCCGTGCCGTAGGCGTAGTTGGCGATCTCCATTTTTTGATGGCGCAGGCCCAGGGTCAAGAGCAGGCGGTTGTCCAGCAACGACATGGTGTCGCCCAGTGCAAAGCTGGTCAGGCGCGTGGTGCCGGTGCGAAGGGGGTTGGCCAGGTCGCCGCCCAACAGGGTGTTGGCGTTGAAGGCGGGCAGGCTGGTGGCGACGGGCGTGTAGAGGTTGGTGGCGTGGGTATTGCGCCAGTCCATGGCATAGGCGTTCTTCTTTTCGAAGTCGTAGTGCGACGCCACCGCCACCCATTCGTGTCCCACGCTGCCGGTTTGCAGCTTGCCGCGCAGGCCCAACTCGCCGGTGTTCACGCTGTCCTTGCGGGTGTTGTCAAAACGGTAGGTGGTGGCCGCGCCCGTGCTGCCGTTGGACACTGTCAGGTTCGCCAGCGAGTTGGCTTCTTCGCCACGGCGCGCACCCGCCGCCGCCCAGGCCGTGGTGGTGGGTGACAAGTCCCACTCGCCACGGAGCGTGCCGAACACATCGCGTTCGTTCGAGTAGCTCCAGGGCTGGGCAAAGTTGGTGGTGTTGTCGGGGGCGCCCGGCACCGTGGTCACCGTGCTGCTCAGCGTCACGTTGGTGCGGGTGTTCTTGAGCCGGTGGTCCTGCCAGCCGATATCTCCCGACAGGCGCACGTCGCGGCTGCGCCAGTCCAGGCCCACGGCCAGCAGGCCGAGTTTGCTGTCCTCGTCGTCCACCGCCGTGCCCCCGTTGCGGGCCGCCGCATTCACGCGGATGCCAGTGTTGCCATCCGGCCCAAAGCGCCGGGCAATATCGGCTGCCACCTGCGTCTGGCTGCCGCTGGCCACGCCAAAGGTCACGCGGTTCAAGGGCTCATTGGGTGCCCGCTTGGGCAGCAGGTTGATGCTGCCGCCCAGGCCGCCGCCGTTGGGGCTGGCACCGTTCAAAAAGGCCGATGCACCGCGCAGCACTTCCACCCGCTCGAACAGCTCGGTGGCGATGTACTGGCGCGGCAGCAGGCTGTACAGGCCGTTGTAGGCCGTGTCGTCTGAATCGAGGATGAAACCGCGGATGAAGAACGCTTCCTGAAAATTACCAAAGCCCCGGGCCACGCGCACGGTGGGGTCGTTTTGCAGCACGTCGCCCACGCTGCGGGCGTGGCGGTCCTGGATCAGTTCGTTGGTGTAGCTGGTGATGGAAAACGGCGTGTCCATCGCGTCCTTGGTGCCCAGAATGCCAGCGCGTCCGCCGCGTGCCACCTGGCCGCCGGGGTAGGCGGGCGACAGGCCTTGGGCCGATGCGTCGGCGCTGGCGTTCACCGTGACGGTGGAGAGCGTTTTGCCTTGTTCGTTGGCTGATTCGGTCGCCGGCGCTGCGGCGGCTTGTGCCAGCGCTGCAGGTGTGGCCAGCGCAAACAGGACTGCAGCAGCGAGGGCGGCGGGCGTGGCGGCAAAGCAAGGGCGGGCGTGGCGCGCAGGGCGAATGGTGGATGCGCGTGCAAGGGCTGCGTGGTTCATGGGGTTCGTTGGGTTCAATGTGTCAAAGCGATGGGGGGCGCGCGGTGTGGTGCGGCTCTGTGGCATGAGCGGCATCGTTGGCATCTGCCGCATCTGCCCGGGGCTCGCCTGTCAGATTCGGTGCCGGGTTGGATGCCAAGCTGGCAGGGCGCCGCCACGCAAACCAGCACATCACCGCCACCGGAATGCCCAGCCCCACCCACGACCACCAGTCGCCCCAGGTGTCGGACACAAGTGCGGTGGCCAGGCCCGTGGTGGTGAGCACGGCCATGGCGATGGGCCCGCCCCACAGCGATCCCAACGCGCTCGTCTTCATGCGCAACCCTCCGTGCCGGGCTGGTGGCGGCCGGTGCGTGCCGTGGCTGTTGTGGCTGTTGTGGGCCGGGTGGTGCTGGCGTTGCCGGGGCTGTTGGCCTGCACGCCCTTGCGCAGCCACAGGTACAGCCCGCTGCCCAGCACCACGATGGTGGCCATGTCGAGCAGCGCCCAGAGGATCTTCATCGGCATGCCACCGTAGTCGCCAAAGTGCAGCGGCTGCGACACCAGCAGCGCCGTCAGGTACCACGGCAGCGTGGGCGACGCGGTGACCTCGGCCGTGCGCGCATCCACCAACACGGGCTTGAGCAGGCGCGAGGTGAGCGGTTCATTGCCGCGCAAGAAGAATGTGTTGTGGTGCGGGCTCGAAAACGCCGTGCCCGGGAATGCGATGAACGACAGCTTGGTGCCCGGCGCCTGGGCTTGTGCGGCCTCCAGCGATTGCTGCAGCGGGCCGCGCTCTGCGGCGGGGACGATGGGCTGGCCTTCATAAGGCTTGAGCAGCACCGAGAGCTGGTCGTACTGCCAGTATTTGATGAGCAGGTCGGCCCACGTGTTGATCATGCCCGTGCCGCCCACCACGAACGCCCACACCAGCGTGACGATGCCCAGCAGGTTGTGCAGGTCGAGCCACTTCACGCGCGTGGAGCGATCACGCCGCACCTGGCCAAACGCGAGCTTGCGCATGAAAGGCGCATACAGCACGACCCCGGTGACGATGGCCACCAGCAGGAGCAAACCCATGAAACCCAAAAACAGCTTGCCCGGCAGGCCCGCGAACAGGTCCACATGCAGCTTGAACATCACGTACATGAAGCCTTCGTCAAAACGCGGCTGGGCCAGCACCTTCGCCGTGCGTGCATCCACGGCGACGGACTTGAAGTCCTCGGTGGGCGCCGGTGTGGGCGTGAGCGTGACGAACCAGACGTTGTTTTCGTCCTCTGCCTGCGATGCGAATTGCACGACGCGCTCTGGATGCAGCGCGTGCGCCGTGGCCAGCACTTTGTCGAGGCTGGCGCGCGGCGTGTTCGCCGGCATCGCAGGGGCTTCGACCTCGGTGCCCAGCAGGTGGCCAATTTCGTGGTGAAAGATCAGCGGCAGGCCAGTGATGCACAGCAGCAGCATGAAGACAGTGCAGACCAGGCTGGACCACTTATGGGTCCAGCTCCAGCGGCGCAGGGCGGTGGGGCTCAGCATGGTGTGGGGGCAGGGCAGCAGGGGCTGAATTGGCGCGCACCCGCACCGCCGGCCCACAGCGCAGAGGCGGCAATGGCAGCAGCATGAGGAGTGAAGAAGTGGTTCAAGCCAGGCAACCCGAAAACATCTGAAGACGGTGGGCGCTGGCTGCAGCCAGACGGAGGTGGCTGTGGCTTGCGGAAACGTAATCTTACATTGCAAATGGGAATGATTCCTGTTTTGAATGCTTGTGTGTCGCAAACGCACCACCGCCTGCGTACCTTCCAATCTATTAAATGATAAAAATGTAATTGACTAAAATGATAAATACGGTAAAAATTCATCATCTTCAACGCACAAGGTGATAATTTATGACCCGCCAACGCATGACTGTCCGCACCAAACTAAGCCTTGCTTTTGGCTTGATGGTTGTTTTGATCCTCCTGGTGGCGGGGCTTGCCACCTACAACTCGACACGGCAGAAGGAGCAGTTCACCGGCTTTGTGGAGGGCATCAATGCCCGTGCGCACCTGGCGAAAGACGTGCAGTCGGCGGTGAACAACCGGGCGATTGCGGCCCGCAACCTGGTGCTTGCCACGAAAGAGTCAGACCGGGCCACCGAGAAGGCGGCTGTCACCAAGGCGCAGGCTGATGTGCAAGAACGGCTGGGCAAGCTCAAAGAGTTGGTGGCGCAGGGCAATGTGCCTGCCAACGTCAAGGCGCTGGTGGATGACATCGACAAGATCGAGCGCGCTTACAGCCCGGTCGCGCTGAAGATCGTGGAACTGGCGCTGGCCGGTCAGCGTGAGGAGGCCATCACCATGATCAACGACGACTGCCGCCCGCTACTGGCCGCCTTGGTTGCGAAGACCAATGAATACCAGGTTGTCACCGACGAGCGCTCTGTACAGATGGTTCATGAGTCTGAAGCGGACATGGTGGCGCAGCGCACCAACATGGTGGTTCTTACGTTGCTTGCCACACTGGTGGCGATAGTTTCCGGGTTCCTCATTACTCGCAGTTTGTCCCGTGCACTGGGCGCAGAGCCAGATGTTCTCAGCGATGCGGCGCAGCGCGTGGCGAACGGCGATCTGTCTTCGGTGCACGGTGCGGACAGCGCCTTCAAGGGGAGTGTGCTTGCCTCGTTGAGCGCCATGCAGCAAAACCTGTCAGGCATCGTCACCCAGGTGCGCGGCGCGTCGGACTCCATTGCCATGGGCACCTCTGAGATTGCCCGCGGCAACATCGACCTGAGCCAGCGCACCGAAGAACAGGCCAGCGCCCTGCAGCAGACAGCGGCCACCATGGAGCAGTTCAGCACCTCGGTCCGCAACAACGCGGAAAACGCCAAGGTGGCGGATCAGTTGGCCATCAATGCGTCCACCGTGGCGGCGCAGGGCGGTGATGTGGTCTCACGCGTTGTTGACACCATGAAGGGCATCAACGAAAGCTCACGCAAGATCTCCGACATCATTGGTGTCATTGATGGCATTGCCTTCCAGACGAACATCCTGGCCCTGAACGCGGCGGTAGAAGCAGCGCGCGCCGGGGAACAAGGCCGCGGGTTTGCTGTGGTGGCCTCTGAGGTGCGCAATCTGGCCCAGCGCAGTGCCGGTGCCGCCAAGGAGATCAAGACGCTGATCAGTGAAAGCGTGGAAAAGGTCGCCGTGGGCTCCACCCTGGTCGATCAGGCGGGCCGGACCATGGACGAGGTGGTGGTCGCCATCAAGCGTGTGTCCGACATCGTGGGCGAGATCAGCTCGGCAAGCTCTGAGCAAAGCTCGGGCGTCTCGCAGATCGGCCAGGCGGTGAACCAGATGGACCAGGTCACCCAGCAGAACGCTGCGCTGGTCGAAGAAAGCGCAGCCGCCGCCCAGAGCCTGGACATGCAGTCCAGGCAGCTGACCGAAGCGGTGCAGATCTTCAAGCTGGACTTGCTCTCGGGCACTGCCTTGGGCGCTGCGCAGCAGCGGCCCGCGCTCGGCTACGCGTCGTGATGGTGGTCGCCCGAAGGGGCGGCACACGGCCTCACACCGCAACCCCACTTCCAGCAATCCCTTTCTGCGCAGGCCCCACGCGCGGCGCAGTCCAAGGCAGTTCGTTATGACCGAAGAGTCCAAAAAACTCATCCAGCAGTTGATTGCTCGGCGCTTTGAATACATCCCCATGGTGACGAGTCCAGAGCAGCGCACGGGCGCTTTGGGCATCGTGAATCTGTTCACGCTGGCATCCCACATGCTGACGGCAATGGCCGGCACCCTGGCCATTGTGTCCATCGACAGGGATGGCTCCGCCGGGCCGTGGAGCGACACCAGCCTCGGCAACCAGGTGCAAAGGCTGGTGGATCTGGCCGTGCAGACCTCGGCGTCATTGGCTCGCCTGATCGGCGTTGCGATGGTGTCGCTTCAAAGCGAACTGATCACCAGCGAAAGCGCAAGCGAGCGCGCAAGCATCGAGGAGGTCATGGCCACAGGCCATGTGTACCGGGAGTCTTTGAACGCCGTGTCTCTGGAGACCACGAACATGGCCCGCTGGCGGGGCATCTGGGGGCGTGAAACACAAGTCTCGTCCCCTTCGGCCCCTTCGCCGCAGCCCGATCCCGCGCTGGCCCAGGCCAAAGAATCGGTGCGCGCCTTGACCGCGCAGATCATTGCGTTGGGGCTGAGGGCGGAGCTTTTTGGTGGGTCGTGGAGCATGCGCTGAGAGGGGCCTGGGGATAAGCGCTGGGCATGCTGCCCCCGGGCCCCGGGCCCCGGGCCCCGGCCCCCGGGCACAAGCGCAGGCGCCGTGCCCGGATCGGGCGAGTCGGTGGGCGCAGTGCGGCACCTGCTGTGCTCAATACCGCGCCTTCAGCGCCAGGGTCACGCGGCGCGGCTCTCCGTAGAAGTTTTGGCGGCTGATGCCCGAGACCTTTTCGTAGTACGTCTTGTCCAGCAGGTTGTCCACCGTCAGGCTCACGCCCAGGTGGTCATTGATCTGGTAGGCCACCTGCGCGTTGAGCAGCGCATAGTCGCCCGACACCAGCCGCAATGCGCCACTTTGTGCGTAGAACTCGCTGCGGTAGGCCACGCCACCGCCCACACTCCAGCCCTGCAGTCCGGGGCTGCGCAAGGCGTAGCGGGTGGACAGGTTCAGGCTGTGGCGTGGGGTGACCGGGCTGAACACCTGGCCTTGCTGCGCAGCGGGTGCCTGCAGGTACTTGGTGTCGGTGTAAGCGTAACCCGCCAGCACATCCCAGCCGGGCACCACCTGGCCGCTCACTTCCATTTCCAGGCCCTGGCTGCGCACCTTGCCTCCCGGGATAGACGCGGTGGTCACCACCGGGTCGGCAATGGCACGGTCGCTGTCGAGGATGCGAAACACCGCGGCATGGGCCTGCAGGCGCTTGTTCAGGAATTCGCCCTTCACCCCCAGCTCGACCTGCGAGCCCGTGCGCGGGGGCAGCAGGCTGCCAGCAGAGGTCAGCGCTGACTGCACCACCATGGTCTCGGCATAGCTGGCGTAGGCCGTGGTCTGTGCGTTCAAGTCATACAGGGCCGCCACGGACGGGATGAACTGCCGCCCCGGGTTGGCGGTGGACGTGATTTGGCCGTCGCTCAGACGCTCGGTGTCCACCTTGGCCCACGACAGGCGCCCGCCCACCAGCACGCGTGCGCGGTCGGTCACGCTCAGCTGGGCCTGGCCATACACCGCGTTCTCGGTGCGGCGTGTGTCGCTGTCATACCCGGGCAGCGTCAGCACGGGATAAGGCGCGGTGTTGTTGGGCGCAAAGATGTTGGCGGTGGAGGTGGGGCCATACACATAGTTGCCGCCCAGGCTGTTGTTCTGGCTGTGGCTCGCGCCCAACAGCACGCGGTGGGTGCGGCCCAGCCACTGCACGGGCGTGGTCAGGTAGGCGTCGTAGTTGCGGTCGGTGTTGTCCTGCAGGTAGTCCACCGTTTGCACCTGGTAGCTGCCATTGGCGGCCACGGCCGAGTTGGCGCGGGCGGCGCTGTAGAACGAATCGCGCTGCACCTGGCGTGCCGCCAGCTTCACCAGTCCACCATTGGCCAGGCGGTGTTCCAGCTCGGCAAAGGTGTCGGTGGTGTCGAGGTTCTGCACATTGCGCGCCAGCCCGGCAAAGGTGGAGCGGGGCACGTCGAGCAGGCGGCCATCGGCATAGGCGGGCAGGCCCTGGTCGATGGTGGCGCGCACGCGCTGGCGGGTGTGGCCTACCGACAGTGTGGTGGCCGCGTTGATGTCCAGCTCCACCGTGCCATAGCCCGCTTGTTTGTTGTTGGACAGCGTGTCCACAAAGCTGTTGCGCTCGTCAGAGACCACCACCAGCCGCCCGCGCAGGCTGCCCGTGGCGTTGAGCGAGCCGGTGATGTCCACATCGGCGCGGCGCATGCCCCACGAGCCTGCGGACAGGTTGGCCGACAAGCCCAGCTGGCTGCGCGCACGCTTGCGCACCAGGTTGATGGTGCCGCCCGGCTCGCTTGCGCCTTGCAGCAGGCCCGAGGGGCCACGCAGCACTTCGATGCGGTCGTAGATGGCGGTGTCCAGCGCCGTAGCAAAGTTGGCGCCCTGTGGGATGGCAATGCCGTCGAGCTGGATGGCGCCGATGTCGAACCCGCGCGCCTGGATGGTGTTGTAGTTGCCCGCGCCGTCCAGGCGCGTCACGTTCACGCCGGTGGTCTGCTTCACAGCGTCTTCGAGCTTGGTGATGTTCAGGTCATCAAGCCGCTGGCGCGTGATGACGCTGATGGACTGCGGCGTTTCGCGCGGCGACTGCACCAGCTTGCCCACGCTCACCTCGCGGGCGGTGTACTGGCCCGAGCCCTCGGTGGCGGCGCTGTCGGCGCCGTCGGTCACCTTCACTTCAGGCAGTGCGGCGGTGGGTGTGGTGGTGGTCTGTGCCTGGGCTTGGTGGGCCATTTCCATCGTGGCCAGCAGCGAGACCGCAAGGGCCAATGGGTGCATGCGCATGGTGTTTCTCCCTCTCTTGTTTTGATGGTTTGCTATTGAATTGGTAGCTAATGGCGCTTATGGATAAAGCGCTAGAAGCCGATTTCATCGAAATTTCGTGCGCGAATGCCGTAAATGCCCGCACGCCTGCACGGGTGCTCCCCGCTGCGCCTGCGGGGGGGGCGGGATGGCGTACCTGCAGGCGTGTGGTGGTCAGAAATGCGTGCGCAGCGTGACTTGCAAGGCCCGGGGTGAACCCGGCAGGATGAGGTTGTCGTTGCTGCCGTGGGCCGACACGTAGTACTTGCGGTTGGCCAGGTTCTTCACGTTCACGTCCACATCCCACTGGCCCAGCGTGTACTGCAGCGCCGCGTCCAGCGTGGTGTAGCCGGGCAGGGTGACCAGGTTGGTCAGCGAGGTGAAGCGCGCACCGACGTAGTTCACCCCGCCACCCACACGCAGGCCGTGGCCCAGGTCCTTCATGGCCCACAGAAAAGCCGAGTTGCGGGGCGTGAGCGCCGCCACCTTGCCTTGTGCCGCGATGGCCGCCGTGGGGAGTTGCAGCGAGCCCGTGGTTGCCAGCGACTTCGTCATGCGGCCGTCCAGCCACGCATAGCCGGTGCTCACATCCCAGCGGCCGGGCAGGTGGCCGCTCATGGTCAGCTCCAGGCCATTGGTGCGCTGCGTGCCCACGTTGATCTGGCGCGATGGGTTGGTCGGGTCGGTGTTTTTGATGTTGGTGCGCTCCAGGTTGAAGAGCGCACCGGTCACGTTCATGCGGCCGTCCATCAGGTCGAGCTTCACGCCGATTTCCTTGTTCTGCGTGATCTCGGGCTCGTTGCCCGTGTTGCTGGCGGACAGCGCAAAGGTTTCAGCCGATGGCTGGAACGACTTGCTGTACGACACGTAGTACGAAACGGTGTCGCTCGGTTGCCAGACCAGGCCTGCGCGGGGGCTGAACTTCTTGTCGGTGCGTGACAGTGTGGTGAGCTTTCGGTCAAACGCGGTCTGCTGTTTGAACACGTCGTAGCGCGCACCCACCAGCGCCTTCCACTGCGGGGTCAGCGTGATCTGGTCTTGCCAATACAGCGCAGCCGTGTCTTGGGTGGTGTGGCTGGGGATGGCGCTGTCGGCGGTGTAGCTGGCCGCAGGAATCACCGGTGCAGCCACGCCAGAGGGGTTGAAGATGGAGACGCGATCCGCCCCGCCCGACACTGATTCGGCGCGCTTCTTCTGCTGGCCCAGTTCCATGCCCATCAGCCACTCTTGCTTGAAGCCGCCGAGCTGGTTGCGCCAGGTCACATCGGTCTGGTTGAACAGGCCGCTCTCGTCGCGCAGGATGAACGAGCGTGTGCGGCCCACCGTCAGGTCCACCGGGTTGGTGGTGCCGCCGGGCAGGGTGTTGTAGCGGTCCAGCGTGTAGTCGTAGGCGCGGGTCACATTGCGCACCGACCAGTCGTCGTTGAAGCGGTGGTTCAGCGTGGCGGCCAGCGACTGCATGGTGCTGGTGGTGGTGTCGTCCTGCGCAGCGTCGCGGGAGCCGTAGTAGGTGCTAGCAGGCACATTGACGGGGCGGCCATTGAGCGCAGGGATGCCGAAGTCGGTCAGGCGCTTGTCGCGCGCGTTGGTGTATTGCAGCAACAGGTCTGTCTGCGGCGCCAGCTTGAGCGCGAGCGAGGGCGCGAAGTGGTAGCGCTTCACAAACTGCTGGTCGCGGTAGCTGCCCGAGTCCTCCACGGCGGCATTGATGCGAAAGGCGGCGGTGTCGCTGATGCCCACATTCACATCGGTGGTGGCGCGGCGGTAGTCAAAGCTGCCCAGGCCCAGGCTGGCCTCGCCCGAGGTCTCTCCGAACTTCGGCTTTTTGGTCACGCGGTTGATCAGCCCGCCCGAGGAGCCGCGCCCGTACAACACGGCAGCCGGGCCCTTGAGGACCTCGATGCGTTCGATATCGGCCAGGTCGCGAAAGTACAGCGCATCGTCGCGCACGCCGTCCACGAACTGGTCGGCGATGGCCGTGAAGCCGCGAATCACCACCTGGTCGCGCTGGCCGTCGCCATGGCTCATGGCCACGCCGGGCACGTTGCGCAAGGCGTCTTCCATCGAGCGGGCGCCTTGGTCACGCATCAGCTGTGCGGGCACCACGTTCACGGCCTGGGGCACGTCACGCAGCGGTGCACTGCCCTTGGTGGCCGTGCTGGCGGCGGCGGGGGCGTAGCCGTCGTCCGCGCCAGAGGATTGCACGGTGACTTCGCCAAGCGTGCGTGTGGGCGGGGGCGGGGCGGTGGTGCTGGCGTCTTGCGCCAATGCAGCGTGGCTGAAGGCCAGCCACAAAGCGGCGGCCAGGGGGGTGAGGGCACAGAAGCGCGAGGGTCGCATGGGTTTCCTTTGGGGGCAAAAAAAGCAGGGAAACAACGCGGGCCTGGCTGGCGATGGCTGGTGCGAAAGGCCGTGGAACCGATGCGCCGATGGGGCATCGGCGGTCTACAGGTCCCACCGCCTCAGGGGGCAGCGAGCTTGCGGGGGGCGGTGTGAATGGACAACAAACAAGGCGTGGCGCGCGCTACCGCTGGCAGCACGCGCGCCGCGCGGGGCCTGCCCGCGCCAGCGGCCCGGCGCACTCTAAAACAGCGGCGGTTGAGCGCACGGCCATAGCCATCGCGGTCACCACCCCCATGCCTGTGCCCACAGGCCGGCGGCGAGCGCCACAGCGGCCAGCGCGGGGGCACGCCGGGGTTGCCAGGTGACCACCGCAGTAACGGCCATCGCTGACACCGACAGCGCCACCACCCAGGCCACCACGTTGATCGATGTGGGCACCACGCCCGCCGGGCCCCCTGCAGGGCCTGCAGGGCCTGAAGGGCTTGCAGCCAGCCACAGCGACAGCACGAGCAGCGCCCAGCCCGCACGCCGCAGGTATGCAGGGTGCTGCCACGGGTGCTTCAGCCCTGGCAAAGGGGTGCGGCGCGGTGATGGATCGGTGGTGCCAAAGGCATCTTCATGGTGGCGCTCCATGCCCAGGGCCAGCGCGGTCCACGCGGCAAAACACAAGAGAAATGCGGACATGGGTTCAACCTCTCGACATCGCGTTGGACGGCGCCATGGCCGCGTTGCCTGAGGGTTCCCCGTGATGGCCGCCGTGGTGTGCAGGGGCATGCGCTTGGGGTTGCGGTGTCGCATGGGATGGTGGTGGCGATGGCGGCTGCGATGGGGTGGGCGACGGGGCATGCGTGTTGGCCACACGGGTGGTGGCCGGGGCGTGTCTGGCACCCGTTGCGGCCGATTTTTTGCCTTGTGGGGCACGGCCTGGCCGCAGCCGCCAGGCCAGCCAGCCCATGAGTGCCCCGGTGGCCAGGAACGACAGGTCCATGCCCGCCCACATCCACTCGCCCGCAGGCAGCGTGATACCCAAATGCGCATGGGTGGTGAGTGCGTTGAGCACGGGCAAGCCTGCCCAGACCATCGCCCCGGCAGCCATCAGCACGCTCCATCCCCCGCGATGGGGGCGCACCATCGCGCACCACAAGCCCCACAGCAGGGCAAGGCCCCAGGCGCTGAAGAACCAGGCCAGTTCGGTGTCGGCGCGGTGGGGCGTGGCGGTCGGTACAAGGCGGTTGGATGCCAGATAAACGCCACAGGCCAGGGGCAGCCCGCCCAGCGTGGCGATGTTGATGGCACCCACCAGGCGCTCGCCGAACGGCGCCCGTGGAGCGGTCGCGGTCGTGGTGGCGTCGGTGGCGGTGGCGGTGGCGGTGGCGTTGCGGGCGGCGGCCTTGCGTTGCGACTGCGTTTGCTGGCGCACGCTGCGCTTGACGGTCCACAGCACCATGCCCGTGGCAATCATCAGGCTGCCCAGCAGCCCGAAGCCGAACAGCGCCCAGCGCATGCCAGGTCCCGCAAAGCGGGCCAGGTGCAGGCCATACAGCACGCCATACGTCGTGACGGCAGGGCTGGTGGGGTCGGCTTGCTCCAGCCATTGGCCGGTGACACCGTCAAACAGCAGGCGCGGCGGGCGGTATTGCAGGCGGTCGCCTTCGTGGCGGGTGACTTCGACCACCACGCGGCCTTCGGCGTCGCGGCGCGCCTGCAGTGCGCCAATGCGTCCGCCGTGCCAGCGCGCGCTGGCGGCCTCCATGATGGGCTCCAGCGCAATGGGCGGCAGCGGATCGACTTTGTCGCCGGGGCCTCGCCGCACGCGGCGCTCGGGTTTCTCGCCCTGCAGGTCGGCAAAGTAGGCATTCGAGTCGATGCCCTTGTCGCCTCGGTACGCGGCGGCAATGCCCGAGGGCATGTACAGCGAATGAAAGATCATCAGCCCGCTGAAGGTGATCATCAGATAAAACGGCAGCACCAGCACCCCACTGACGTTGTGCGCATCCAGCCAGGCGCGTTGCCCGCCTTTGGTGGGCCGGAAGGTGAAAAAGTCCTTGAAGAAGCGCCGGTGCGTGACGATGCCCGTGAGCAGCGCAATGAACATCAGCAGCGTGGCCACGCCCACCACCCAGCGGCCCTCGATGGTCCAGCGGCCTTTTTGTGCCGTGCGCAACTCGAAGTGAAAGCGGTAGAAGAAGTCGCCCCCCATGGTGTCGCGTGTGGTGATCGCCTCGCCGGTCTGCGGGTTCATGCGCAGGGTCTCAAAGCGGCCGTTGCCCGTGTCGCGCCACAGCAGCGTTACGGCGGGGTCGCGCTCGTCGGGCAGACGCATGATCCATTGCGTCACATCGGACACCTGGCGCTGCAACGCGACCAGGGCTTTGGGCGCCACATGGGCGTCGGCAGCCGGCAGGCCGTGCGTCTCGGGCCGCATCCACAGGCTGAATTCGTTCTTGAAGAACGACAGCGTGCCCGTCAGAAAGATGGCAAACAGCAGCCAGCCCAGCACCAGCCCGGCCCAGGTGTGCAGCCAGGACATGGCTTGGCGAAAGCCTTCGCGGTCGTTGGGGGGCTTGCGGGCTTTGGGGCGGGGCTGGTGGTTCAGGTCGGCCGCGCCTGGCCGTATCGTCGCCGCCTCGGCTTCCTGTGATCGCGTGGCGGGCGCGTGGGTTGTCGTGTTCATGCCAGTGCCCCCATCCATTGGGGCGCGCTGGCGCAGGCGCCCAATGCCAGCGCGGGCAACAAAGTGCCAGCCCACGCACCCCAGGCGGTGCGGGCATAGAAGGTCCAGGCTGCGGCCAGTGCATACACGAGCCAGGCGAGCATGGTGGCCGTCAGTACTGCCTCGGCCCGTGGCATGAACGGCATCAGCGCGAGCGTGAGCGCCGCAGTAAAGCCCGCCGCCAGCGCATAACCGCCCGCCGCTGCCGCCAAGGTGCGAGACGCCACCGCCAGCCGGTAACGCAGATCAACGCGCTTGGCCCTCATGGCAGCCACCTGCCGCAGCCCAAGGCGGTTTCTTCAGGGCAAAGCGAATGCGAGGCCTTGGTGGGGGTGTGGCAAGCGGCGCGGCGCGGCATGGGGGAAGCTCCAGGCAGGTTTATGCATAAACGCTGGCTGCAGAGGGCGGGCCTGAGGCTCCGGCATGCTGGCTTGCTCGATCAATCAATGCGTGCGACGACAGGCCCTGGGGCCCAAACGCGCCGTGTGCTGTGCACGGCGCCCCAGGTGTTCACGGGGTGGTGAGCGCTGAAGGCACAAGATGGAATCCGTGCATTCTACTTTTGTTGAGAAGCATTCGCATTTGTTTGGTGCACACTTTGTGCCGACTGATGCGCAGTTGCAACAGAATGTGATGCGTGGGCCATGGGCGAATGGCGCGCTTGCTGGCGTGCGCTGTTGCGCAGGTTGTCAGGGGCGCAAAACGCTGTACATCAGTGCGTCGCGGGCCGACTGATCGACCCATCGGTACTTTCTGAGTCGCCCTTCGTATTCAAACCCTGAGCGCTCCAGCACACGCAAGGAGGCCTGGTTGTCCGCCAGCACCGTGGCCTGAATTCTCGACAGCCCTTGCGCAAAAGCCCATCCGATCATCGCTCGGCATGCTGCGGTGGCAAGTCCCTGGCCCCATCGGTCTGGATGAAGGTCATACGCCACTTCGGCGCTTTGGTGGAGGATGGAGATGGAGTGCAAACCGACGGTGCCGAGTAGGGTGTCGTCAGAGCGGTCTGCGATGGCAAACCGGACTTGGGTGCCGGGTTGGTGCAAGTCGGTCGAATGCACAAACGCGCAGAGTTCATCCTTGCTCTGGGGGCGCCAGCTGATGCCCTGGCGCACGGCGTCTGTTTGCAGGTAACTCAGCCAGCGTCCGGTATCTGAAGCCTCAATGGGTCTGAGATAGGCACAGTGGTGTTCAAGAACAAGGTCGACGGTGGGCGGCATTTTGTTCGGCAGCAGTCGCAGCAAGGATGGATATCAGGGTGCAGCCGATTGTGCCCGCGCCCCTGGCTCCGTCCGTGCCCAGGCGATCACCCGTGCAGTCGAGGCGTATGGCGTGGTGAATCACGGCCGCCATAAAAAAACGGGCCGAAGCCCGTGGATGAATATGCCTGCGAGGGGAGGGCCCCACTGCAGTTGTGGCAGCCGAACGCGCGGGCTATTCGCCTTCGCCCATTTGCGATTGCAGGTAGTTGGGCAAGCCGACCTTGTCGATCAGGTCGATCTGGGTTTCGAGGAAGTCGATGTGCTCTTCGGTGTCGTCCAGGATCTTTTGCAGCAGGTCGCGCGAGACATAGTCGCGCACGGTTTCGCAGTGGGCAATGCCTTCCTTGATGGTGGCCTGGGCACCTTGCTCGGCGCGCAGATCGCACGCCAGGATTTCAGGCACGTCTTCACCCACTTGCAGCTTGGCCAGGTCTTGCAGGTTGGGCAGGCCGTCGAGCATGAAGATGCGGTCCATCAGCCAGTCGGCATGTTTCATCTCGCCGATGGACTCCGAATATTCCTTCTTGGCCAGCTTGTCGAAGCCCCAGTGCTTGAGCATGCGGTAGTGCAGAAAGTACTGGTTGATGGCGGTGAGTTCGTTTTTGAGCTGGGCCTGTAGATGGCCAATGACTTGTGCGTCACCTTTCATGGGGACTCCTTGTTGTGTTGATTCGGGGTTGATTGTCGTGACCTGCATCAACCCGCGCAAGGCAAGCCCCTGCGCATGCGCAATGGCTGCGTGTGATGCTGAGTTGTGTTCGCGTTCACCCCACCTCGGGCCGAGGCCGACAAAAGGGTGGTGCGCTCCCGCAAGAGGTCGAACGGTTCCCGCTGGTGTGGGCCGCATTCCGGCCAAGTCCCTGGAAGGTGCAAGACTTTGGAGGGGCGATATATAGTAATAAACAATTGATTCAATCAAATCAATTAATTGGATTGATGCCGCCGAAGCGCCTAGACTTCAGTCCTGTTCAGTCAACCAACCACTAAGGAAACAGCAATGTCCCTGATCAATACGCAAGTTCAGCCTTTCAAGACCACCGCTTTCGTCAACCGCGACGGCAAGGGTGAATTCATTGAAGTGACCGAAGCCAGCCTCAAGGGCAAGTGGTCCGTGCTGATCTTCATGCCCGCAGCGTTCACCTTCAACTGCCCTACCGAAATCGAAGACGCTGCCGACAACTACGCCGAGTTCCAGAAGGCGGGCGCCGAGGTCTACATCGTGACGACCGACACCCACTTCTCGCACAAGGTGTGGCACGAAACGTCTGACGCCGTGGGCAAGGCCAAATTCCCCCTGGTCGGCGACCCAACGCATCAGCTGACCAACGCGTTTGGCGTGCACATCCCTGAAGAGGGCCTGGCACTGCGCGGCACGTTCGTGATCAACCCCGATGGCGTGATCAAGACCCTGGAAATCCACTCCAACGAAATCGCCCGCGACGTGTCGGAAACCCTGCGCAAGCTCAAGGCAGCCCAGTTCACCGCCGCCAACCCCGGCCAAGTCTGCCCCGCCAAGTGGAAGGAAGGCGCCAAGACGCTGACGCCTTCGCTGGACCTGGTTGGCAAGATCTAAGCCGCTTTACTTCGGCCCCTGAAGCCGGACAGCGTCATGGCGCCAATGCGCCATGCCGTCCGGCTTTTTTACGCCTGGACGTTGATACGCAGGCTTGAACTGCAGCCCGTTTGGTTTCAAGCTTCCAGACAACACAACTCGAATTTCAAAGGACACCACCATGCTCGACGAACAACTCAAGACCCAACTCGCCGCCTACCTGGAGCGCGTGCAGCAGCCGTTTGAGCTGGTGGCTTCCCTGGACGACAGCGAGACGGCGCGCGACATGCGCGAGCTGCTGACGACCATCCAATCGCTGCGCAGCGACAAGATCACCCTGCGCACCGACGGCAACGATGCGCGCAAGCCCTCGTTCAGCCTGCAGCGTGTGGGCGCCACCAACTCGCTGCGTTTTGCCGGCCTGCCGCTGGGCCACGAGTTCACCTCGCTCGTGCTGGCGCTGCTGTGGACGGGTGGCCACCCGCCCAAGGTGGAGCAGGATGTGATCGACTCAATCAAAGCCCTGAGTCCCGTGGGTGGCAGCGACTTCAATTTCGAGGTCTACATGAGCCTGACCTGCCACAACTGCCCGGACGTGGTGCAGGCGCTGTCGCTCATGGCCATCGCCAACCCCCACATCAAGACCACCGTGATCGAAGGCGGCGCCTTCCAGCAGGAAGTGACCGAGCGCGAGATCATGGCGGTGCCCATGGTGTTCCTCAATGGCCAGGTGTTCGGCTCCGGCCGCATGACGATCGAGGAGATCGTGGCCAAGCTCGACACTGGCTCTGCCGCTCGCGAAGCCGCCAAGCTGTCTGCCAAGGAAGCCTATGACGTACTCATCGTGGGTGGCGGGCCCGCAGGCGCTGCGGCAGGCGTGTATGCCGCACGCAAAGGCATTCGCACGGGCATTGCCGCCGAGCGTTTTGGTGGGCAGGTGAATGACACGCTGGCCATCGAGAATTACATCTCGGTGCTGGAAACCGACGGCCCCAAGTTTGCCGCCGCACTCGAAGCCCACACCCGGGCGTATGACGTGGACATCATGAACCTGCAGCGCGCCGACAAGATTGTTCCCGCCGCGCAGCCCGGGGGCCTGATCGAAGTGCAGTTGGCCAATGGCGGCACGCTGCGCTCCAAGACCGTGATTCTTTCGACGGGTGCCCGCTGGCGCAATGTGAACGTCCCCGGCGAAGCCGAGTACAAAAACAAAGGGGTGGCGTATTGCCCACACTGCGATGGCCCGCTGTTCAAGGGCAAACGCACGGCGGTGATTGGTGGGGGCAATTCGGGCATTGAGGCCGCCATCGACTTGGCGGGCCTGGTGGCGCACGTCACGGTGATCGAATTTGCCGACCAGCTCAAGGCCGACGCCGTGTTGGTCAACAAGCTCAAGAGCCTGTCCAACGTGACCATTCACACCAATGCACAGACCACCGAAATCACGGGTGCCGACGGCAAGGTGAACGGTCTCAAGTACAAGGACCGCGCTACCCAGGTGGAGCACCTCGTGCCGCTCGAAGGCGTGTTCGTTCAGATCGGCCTGGTGCCCAATACCGAATGGCTCAAGGGCACGGTCGAGCTCTCCAAGTTCGGCGAAATCGTGGTGGACGCGCATGGGCGTACCAACATCCCCGGTGTGTTTGCGGCTGGCGACTGCACCACGGTGCCGTTCAAGCAGATCGTGATCGCTGCGGGCGATGGTGCCAAGGCGGCCCTGAGTGCTTTTGATCACCTGATCCGAGCGTAAGGCCTGAAACTAAAAAACCCATGAGAGATCATGGGTTTTTTGTGGCCGTTGCTTTTGTGGGCGCTGGTTTGCCTGCGATGCAGGCAAACACCACGGTGATACCCTCCTGCTGGGGCATCAAGCCGGTTTACAGCGGTGCTGGCTGGATGATCTCAACCCAGTACGCGTCCGGGTCCTTGATAAACGCCAGGCTTTTCATGCGCCCATCCGTCAGGCGCTTCTGGAAGTCACAGCCCAACGCTTCAAACCGCTCGCAGGCCGCCACGATATCCGGCACCGAAATGCAGATATGGCCAAACCCGCGCGGGTCGGTGTTGCCATTGTGGTAGGCAAAGTCGGCATCGTTCTCGGTGCCGTGGTTGTGGGTCAGTTCCAGGATGCCCGGGATCGACTTCATCCACTGGGTACGTGCGGCGGCATCGGCTGGGATCTGCGCCTTGTCGACCAGGGCGAGGAAGTACAGGCTGA
>RCMZ01000558.1_pt1 | contig 31631 bp, 30 predicted proteins | sample 2041141 | NCBI WGS metagenome assembly RCMZ01 (sample SAMN09708263, study PRJNA481090) | Wastewater metagenome, whole genome shotgun sequencing project. | biome: sewage; isolation source: Davis station wastewater (DW) | place: Antarctica: Davis Station | collected 2010-03-01 | reverse complement strand
CGCATCGTTGAGAAGTCATCAACGATGAGGATTTTCATGTTCTTGTCCAATTCGACCTCCAAGCAGTCTTAAACGCATCCAGCACCTGGACACGCCATTTCATCAATCAGGCTGGGCACTCACCGGCGACATGGAGCAAAACGAGCCGAGACCGGTACGGCGCTACGCCGTACCGGCCCCGTTCGCAGAGCCCCCACACTGCCTGTCAGCGCGCTCGCCACTCCCCCAAACGCCCCCGCAAGCGGGCCGCGCACTGGCTGTGTAACTGGCTGACCCGCGATTCGCTGACCCCCAGGACCTCACCGATTTCCTTGAGGTTCAGCTCTTCGTCGTAGTACAGCGCCAAGACCAGTCGCTCACGCTCCGGCAAATTGGCAATCGCGTCCGCCAGCGCAGCCTGGAAGCGCTCGTCTTCCAGGTCGCGCGACGGCTCCAGATGAGCACTCGCGCCATCCTCGTGCAGCCCTTCATGCTCGCCGTCCTGCAAGAGGTCGTCGAAGCTGAACAGGCGACTGCCCAAGGTGTCGTTCAAAATCCCGTAATAATCATCGAGGCTCAATTGGAGTTCGGCCGCAACCTCGTGATCTTTAGCGTCACGACCGGTTTTAGCTTCAATTGAGCGAATGGCATCACTGACCATCCGGGTGTTGCGGTGTACCGAACGGGGGGCCCAGTCGCCTTTACGCACCTCATCGAGCATCGCGCCGCGGATACGAATCCCCGCGTAGGTCTCGAAGCTGGCGCCCTTGCTGGCGTCGTACTTGGTCGAGACTTCAAGCAAACCGATCATCCCAGCCTGGATCAGGTCTTCGACCTGGACGCTGGCGGGCAGGCGTGCCAACAGGTGGTAGGCAATGCGCTTGACCAGGGGCGCATAGCGCTCGATCAATTCGTATTGGCTGTCACGCGCCGACTTCTTGTAAAGGTTGTAGCCGCTGGCTGTCATAGCACAGGTCCCGCCGTTTGATGCACAAGCCGCTCGACAAAAAACTCCAGATGCCCGCGCGGGTTAGCGGGCAGTGGCCAGGTATCGACCTTCTGGGCGATGGCTTTGAACGCCAGTGCGCACTTGGAACGAGGGAACGCTTCGTAGACTGCACGCTGCTTTTGCACAGCCTTGCGTACGCACTCGTCGTAGGGAACCGCACCGACGTATTGTAAGGCGACGTCCAGGAAGCGATCAGTGACCTTGGTCAACTTAGCGAACAGGTTGCGCCCTTCCTGCGGGCTCTGGGCCATGTTGGCCAGTACGCGGAAGCGGTTCATGCCGTAGTCGCGGTTGAGCAGTTTGATAAGGGCGTAGGCGTCGGTGATGGAGGTGGGTTCGTCGCACACCACCAGCAGCACTTCCTGGGCCGCGCGCACGAAACTGACCACCGACTCGCCGATCCCGGCGGCCGTGTCGATCACCAGCACGTCGAGGTTGTCGCCGATGTCGCTGAACGCCTGGATCAGGCCGGCATGCTGGGCCGGGCTCAGGTGCACCATGCTCTGGGTGCCCGAGGCGGCCGGCACGATGCGGATCCCGCCGGGGCCCTGGAGCAGCACGTCGCGCAGCTCACAGCGCCCCTCGATCACATCGGCCAGGGTGTGTTTGGGGGTCAGCCCCAGTAACACGTCGACGTTCGCCAGACCCAGGTCGGCGTCCAGCAGCATGACGCGTCGGCCAAGCTCCGCCAGAGCCAGGGACAAGTTCACTGACACGTTAGTCTTCCCGACGCCACCTTTGCCGCCGGTCACCGCGATCACCTGTACGGGATGCATGCTGCCCATGTTCTTTCTATACCTTGTCTTACTTAGACGGAGGCCACATAACTGGCTGCGCGTTCACCGTTGGAACAATGCGTGGCAGGCCATCGATGTAGGTTCACTGCAATCTATTCATTAAACCTCAGCCGACCTGCTTGGCCGGGCTGTGGTAAAGGTCAGCGAACATGTCAGCCATGGCTTCTTCGCTGGGTTCTTCCTGCATTTGCACACTTACGGCACGGCTGACCAATTGGTGGCGGCGCGGCAAGTGCAAGTCATCGGGAATACGCGGCCCATCGGTCAGATAGGCCACCGGTAATTCATGGCTGATAGCCAGGCTCAACACCTCGCCCAGGCTCGCCGTCTCGTCCAGCTTAGTCAGAATGCAGCCAGCCAGCCCGCAACGCTTGTAACTGTGGTACGCGGCGGTCAGCACTTGCTTCTGGCTGGTGGTGGCCAGCACCAGGTAGTTCTTGGAGCGGATGCCGCGCCCGGCCAGGCTTTCCAACTGCATGCGCAGGGCCGGGTCGCTGGCCTGCAGGCCGGCGGTGTCGATCAGCACCACGCGCTTGCGCAGCAGCGGGTCGAGGGCTTGCGCCAAGGACTGGCCCGGATCGACATGGGTCACCGAGACGTTGAGGATGCGGCCCAAGGTCTTGAGCTGCTCCTGAGCGCCGATGCGGTAGCTGTCCATGCTCACCAGGGCGATGTTCTGCGCGCCGTACTTGAGCACGTAACGGGCCGCCAATTTGGCCAGGGTGGTGGTCTTGCCCATGCCGGCGGGGCCGACCATGGCAATCACACCCCCCTCTTCCAGGGGTTCGATTTCCGGCGTGGCGATCATGCGTGCCAAGTGCGCCAACAGCATGCGCCAGGCCTGGCGAGGTTCGTCGAATTCGGTAATCAGGGCCAGCAAGTCACGCGACAGCGGCCCGGACAAGCCGATGCGCTGCAGGCGCCGCCACAGGTTGGCCTGCTGCGGGCGGCTGCCTTGCAACTGGTTCCAGGCCAGGGAGCCGAGCTGCACTTCCAGCAGTTCGCGCAGGCCATTGAGTTCAAAGCGCATGGAGTCGAACGCGCGCTGGTCCACCGACTGCGAGGCCGGGGCCACCGGCGCCGGGCGTGGCGGCTCGACGAAGGTCGGTTCGATCAGCGGTTCGGCGGCAGTCAGCGGCAGGCCGGCGAACAACTGGCGATTGGTGCTCGGGTCGCCGTCGCCACGCAGGCTCAATTCGGCCTGGGCGGTCACGATGCGCGACTGGGTCTTGCGCAGTTCGTCTTCGAGCTCGATGTTCGGCACGCGCGGGGCCAGGGCCGACAGCTTGTAATCCAGGGCAGCCGTCAGCTCGACACCGCCAGCGATCCGCCGGTTGCCGATGATGGCCGCATCCGCGCCCAGCTCATCACGCACCAGTTTCATGGCCTGACGCATATCGGCGGCGAAAAAACGCTTCACTTGCATAACCCACTACCTCAGCCGTTGGGCCCTACTGTCGCAACGATGGTCACTTGCTTGTTGTCAGGAATTTCCTGATACGCCAACACGTGCAAACCCGGGACCGCCAGGCGTCCGAACCGCGAGAGCATCGCGCGAACGGGGCCGGCTACCAGCAGAATCACCGGTTGACCTTGCATTTCCTGGCGCTGAGCGGCGTCGATCAACGAACGCTGCAGCTTCTCGGCCATGCTTGGCTCCAGCAGAACGCCTTCATCGGCGCCTTGCCCTGCCTTCTGCAGACTATTGAGCAATATTTGTTCCAACCTTGGTTCCAAGGTGATGACAGGCAGCTCAGACTCAGTGCCTACAATGCTTTGCACGATAGCGCGGGACAATCCGACGCGCACCGCGGCAACCAAAGCGGCAGTATCTTGACTCTTGGCTGCATTATTGGCGATGGCTTCGGCAATGCTACGAATGTCGCGTACCGGCACCTGTTCGGCGAGCAAGGCTTGCAGCACTTTGAGCAACTGCGACAGCGACAGCACCCCCGGCACCAGCTCTTCAGCCAGTTTCGGCGAGCCCTTGGCCAGCAATTGCATCAGTTGCTGGACCTCTTCGTGGCCCAGCAGTTCGCTGGAGTGCTTGTAGAGAATCTGGTTCAAGTGGGTCGCCACCACTGTGCTGGCGTCCACCACCGTGTAGCCCAGCGATTGCGCCTGGGAACGCTGACTGATTTCGATCCACACCGCGTCCAGGCCGAAGGCCGGGTCTTTGGCGGTGATGCCGTTGAGGGTGCCGAACACTTGGCCGGGGTTGATTGCCAGTTCGCGGTCCGGGTAGATCTCCGCTTCGGCCAGGATCACGCCCATCAGGGTCAGGCGATAGGCGCTGGGCGCCAGGTCGAGGTTGTCGCGGATATGCACCGTGGGCATGAGAAAGCCCAGGTCCTGGGACAGCTTCTTGCGCACGCCCTTGATCCGCGCCAGCAACTGACCACCCTGGTTGCGATCCACCAGCGGGATCAAGCGGTAGCCCACTTCCAGGCCGATCATGTCGATGGGGGTCACGTCGTCCCAGCCCAACTCCTTGGTTTCCTGGGCGCGGGCCGGCGACGGCAGCAGCTCCTGCTGGCGCTGCACCTCTTCCAGGGCCTGGACCTTGACGGTGTTCTGTTTTTTCCAGAACAGGTACGCGGCGCCACCGGCCACCGCTGCCATGCTCAGGAACGAGAAGTGCGGCATGCCCGGCACCAGGCCCATCACCGCCATCAGCCCGGCGGACACCGCCAGGGCCTTGGGCGAAGCGAACATCTGCCGGTTGATCTGCTTGCCCATGTCTTCGGAACCCGAAGCCCGGGTCACCATGATCGCGGCAGCGGTGGACAACAGCAGTGATGGCAATTGCGCCACCAAACCGTCACCGATGGTCAGCAAGGCGTACACCTTGCCCGCATCGCCGAAGGTCATGCCGTGCTGGAAGATACCCACGGCCATGCCGCCGATCAGGTTGATGAACAGAATCAGCAGGCCGGCGATGGCATCGCCGCGCACGAATTTGCTGGCACCGTCCATGGAGCCGTAGAACTCGGCTTCCTGGGCCACTTCCGTGCGGCGCATCTTGGCTTGGTTCTGATCGATCAGGCCGGCGTTGAGGTCGGCGTCGATGGCCATTTGTTTGCCGGGCATGGCGTCGAGGGTGAAGCGGGCGCTGACCTCGGAAATCCGCCCGGCACCCTTGGTCACCACGACGAAGTTGATAATCATCAAAATCGCGAACACCACGATACCGACCACGTAGTTACCGCCGATCACCACCTCACCGAAGGCCTGGATCACCTTGCCCGCAGCGGCGTGGCCGTCCTGGCCGTGGAGCATTACCACCCGTGTGGACGCAACGTTGAGCGCCAGGCGCAGCAGCGTCGCCACCAGCAAAATGGTGGGGAACACGGCGAAATCCAGCGGGCGCAAGGCATACACGCACACCAGCAGGACCACGATGGACAGGGCGATGTTGAAGGTAAAGAACACGTCCAGCAGGAACGGCGGGATCGGCAACATCATCATTGCCAGCATGACCAACAGCAACAACGGCACGCCCAGATTGCCCCGCGACAGGTCAGTCAGGTTGTTGCGCGCCGAGTTGAGCAAGTTAGAGCGATCCACCGGAAATTCACCGTTCCTTTTAAAGCAATCTTTTGACGCCAGAGGCAGGCGCAGGGCGGCTACTGCAAGAAGCCTTCCAACTTTTGCGCAGGGGGATGCGGGCGGGCGTTTTAGGTGGGTTTGAGGGCGTTATCGCGGGCGAGCCCACTCCCATAGAGGCCGACTTGGGCCAGGCCGGCTAGCAATACATCAGGAATCGCGGCGCAAATCCGGCGGTATCGGCAGGTCTTTGAGGGGGTCGGGGCGCTTGCCCTTGCCCGCCCGGTGCTGGCGGATCTGATAGACATAGGCCAGCACCTGGGCCACGGCCAGGTACAGCCCCGCGGGGATTTCCTGCTCAAGCTCGGTGGAGTAGAAAATCGAGCGCGCCAGGGCCGGCGACTCCAGCAGGAGGATGTCGTTGGCCACGGCTATTTCCCGGATCTTCAACGCCGTGAAGTCGCTGCCCTTGGCCAACAGCATGGGCGCGGCGCCCTTCTCCGGGTCGTACTTGAGGGCCACGGCGTAGTGGGTCGGGTTGGTGATAATTACGTCGGCGTCGGGCACCGAGGCCATCATCCGGCGCTGGGACATTTCGTACTGCACCTGACGAATCCGCTGCTTGACCTCCGGGCGCCCTTCCTGGTCCTTGTGCTCGTCGCGAATCTCCTGCTTGGTCATCAACAGCTTCTTGTGGCTTTCCCACAACTGCACGGGCACGTCCACCGCGACGATCAGCAGCAAGCCGCAAGCCATCCACAGAGCGCTCCAGCCCACCACTTGGGCGCTGTGGATAATCGCTTGGTCCAGCGGTTCGTGGGCGATGCGCACCAGGTCGTCGATATCGGCAGACAACACCGCCAACGCCACGAACAGGATGATGAAGAACTTGGCCAGGGCCTTGAGTAGCTCGATCACGGCCTTGGCCGAGAACATGCGCTTGATCCCCGCCCCCGGGTTCATGCGGCTGAATTTCGGCGCCAGGGTGCCGGCAGCGAACAACCAGCCGCCCAGGGCAATCGGCCCGATGATCGCGGCCAGCAACAAGGTAATCAGCACCGGCTGCAAGGCGAGGATGGCGATTTTGCCGGAGTGCAGCAGGTAGCTGGCCATGGCGCCGGTGTCCATCAGCACTTCCCGGGGCAGGGAGAAGTTCAGGCGCATCAGCTCCAGCAGGTCCTGGGCCAGACCGGCGCCGTAGATCAGCAGCGCACTGGCGCCGGCGAGCATGATGGCCAGGGTGTTGAGCTCTTTGGAGCGGGCGATCTCGCCCTTTTCCCGGGAGTCCTTTTTGCGTTTCTCCGTGGGGTCTTCTGTTTTGTCCTGACCGCTTTCACTCTCTGCCATGGCTTAGCGCGCCCGTGCCAGTTCGCGTAAAAACTGCAAGGCCTCGACGGCCAGCGGCTGATACTGATTGAGAATGTCCGCCAGGCCGAACCAGAAAATCACCAGGCCCAGCACCATGGTCAGGGGAAAACCGATGGAGAAGATGTTCAGTTGCGGCGCGGCGCGGGTCATCACGCCGAAAGCGACGTTAACCACCAGCAACGCGGTGATGGCCGGCAGTACCAGCATCAGCGCCGCGCCCAGCACCCAGCCGAGCTTGCCGGCCACTTCCCAGAAACTGTTGACGAGGATGCCACCGCCCACCGGCAGCGTGGTGAAGCTCTCGGTCAGCACCTCGAACACCACCAGGTGGCCGTTCATGGCCAGAAACAGCAGGGTCACCAGCATGGTCAGGAACTGCCCGATCACCGCCACCGACACGCCGTTGGTGGGGTCAACCATGGAGGCGAAGCCCATGCCCATCTGGATCGCGACGATTTGCCCGGCCACCACGAATGCCTGGAAAAACAACTGCAACGAAAAGCCCAGCAAGGCGCCGATGATGACCTGCTCGGCCACCAGCAGCAGCGCGCTGAGATCCAGGGCATTGACCTCGGGCATGGGCGGCAGGCCCGGTACCACGACCACGGTAATGGCCAGGGCGAAATACAGGCGGATGCGCGTCGACACCAAGGTGGTGCCGATGATGGGCATGGTCATCAACACGGCGGCGATACGGAACAACGGCAGCATGAAGGTCGCCACCCAGGTGCCGATTTGCGCGTCCGTCAGCGCCAGCAAAGACATGGCCTAGCCAATCAACTGCGGAATACTGCCGTACAACTGCAGGATGTATTCCATAAAGGACTGCACCAGCCAGGGGCCGGCGACGATCAGCGTCACCAGCATCACCAGCAGGCGCGGCAGAAAGCTCAGGGTTTGTTCGTTGATCTGGGTCGCGGCCTGGAACATCGCCACCAACAGGCCCACCAACAGGCTGGGCACCACCAGCACCGCCACCATCATGGTGGTCAGCCACAGCGCTTCGCGAAACAGGTCAACCGCTACTTCAGGCGTCATGACAGGCTACCCGCCAGTAAAAAGCTAAACACCACCGAAACTGCCCGCCAGGGTGCCGATTATCAGCGCCCAGCCATCCACCAGGACGAACAGCATGATCTTGAACGGCAAGGAAATAATCAGCGGCGACAGCATCATCATGCCCATGGCCATCAGCACACTGGCCACCACCAGGTCGATGATGAGAAACGGAATGAAGATCATGAAGCCGATCTGGAACGCGGTTTTCAGCTCCGAGGTGACAAAGGCCGGCACCAGGATAGTCAGCGGCGCCTGATCCGGCGTGGCGATGTCCGTGCGCTTGGACAGGCGCACGAACAGCTCCAGGTCGCTGCTGCGGGTCTGGGCCAGCATGAAATCCTTGAGGGGCACCTGGGCCTTGGCCACGGCGTCCTGGGCGCTGAGTTTTTCCGCCAGATACGGTTGCAGGGCGTCCTGGTTCACCCGGTCGAACACCGGGGCCATGATGAACATGGTCAGAAACAGCGCCATGCCGGTGAGGATCTGGTTCGACGGCGTCTGCTGCAGGCCCAGGGCCTGACGCAGGATGGAAAAGACAATGATGATCCGGGTGAAACTGGTCATCAGCATGACGAACGCCGGGATAAAGCTCAGCGCCGTCATTATCAGCAGGATTTGCAGGCTGACCGAATACTCTTGCTGGCCATCGGCCCCGGTGCCCAGGGTAATCGCCGGGATCGACAGCGGGTCGGCCGCCCACACCAGAGGCGTGGCCAGCATCAGGGCCAGCGCCAGCATCACGCGCAACGCAACCATCACTTCTTATCCTTGCCTAGAATTTCCATCAACCGCTGGGCGAACTCCGGGGTGGCCGGCTCGCTGCTGGGCACCTGCACCGGCTCCTTGAGCACATGCAGCGCCGTGATGGTGCCCGGGGTCAGGCCCAGCAGGATCTGCTCGTTGCCCACTTGCACCAGCACCAGACGATCGCGCGGGCCCAGGGCGCGGGAACCGATCAACTCGATCACCTGGCCCTTGCCTGCCGGCCCGGCCTGCTGCACCCGGCGCAGCAGCCAGGCGAGGAAGAAAATCAACCCCAGCACCAGCAGCAGGCCCAGCACCAATTGCGTCAATTGCCCGGCCACGCCACTGCTGGCTACCGGTTTGGCCACCGCCGCCACAGGCTCGGCCGCCAGCACGCTGAACGGCAGCGCCAGAAGAACGCCCAGGAGCCGTTTCACTTAGCGCAGCTTCTTGATGCGTTCGCTGGGGCTAATCACGTCAGTCAGGCGGATGCCGAACTTTTCGTTGACCACCACCACTTCGCCGTGGGCGATCAGCGTGCCGTTGACCAGCACGTCCAGCGGCTCGCCCGCCAGGCGATCGAGTTCGATCACCGAGCCCTGGTTGAGCTGCAACAGGTTACGGATGTTGATATCGGTGCTGCCCACTTCCATGGAGATCGACACCGGAATATCCAGGATCACATCCAGGTTCGGGCCTTCCAGGCTCACCGGCTCGTGGCTTTTAGGCACGCTGCCGAATTCTTCCATCGGCAAGCGGTTGGAGCTGGGCGCCGTGCCCGCGTCCGCCGCCAGCAAGGCGTCGATATCGTCCTGCCCGGCATCGCCGGATTCGCCCAGTGCCGCAGCCCATTCATCGGCCAGGGCCTGGTCTTCGGCGCTAATCATGTCGTGTTCGTCAGCCATCAGTTGTCCTCGGCGGGCAGTCAATCAATTAACAACGCTAATTCGTATCGGGGCCGCCTAGCGGCGCTCGATGGGTTCAATCACTTGCAGCGCCAGGTTGCCCTTATGGGAACCGAGCTTGACCTTGAACGCCGGTACGCCGTTGGCGCGCATGACCATTTCGTCCGGCAACTCCACCGGGATCACATCCCCCGGCTGCATGTGCAGGATGTCGCGCAGGCGCAACTGGCGACGGGCCACGGTGGCGCTCAGGGGCACGTCCACATCCAGCACGTCCTCGCGCAGGGCCTTGACCCAGCGCTCGTCCTGGTCGTCCAGGTCGGACTGGAAGCCCGCGTCGAGCATCTCGCGCACCGGCTCGATCATCGAGTACGGCATGGTCACGTGCAGGTCGCCGCCACCGCCATCGAGTTCGATATGGAAGGTCGAAACCACCACCGCCTCGCTGGGGCCGACGATGTTGGCCATGGCCGGGTTCACTTCCGAGTTGATGTACTCGAAGTTGACTTCCATGATCGCCTGCCAGGCCTCCTTCAAGTCGGTGAAGGCCTGTTCCAGCACCATGCGCACCACCCGCAGTTCGGTGGGCGTGAATTCACGGCCCTCGATCTTGGCGTGGCGGCCATCGCCGCCGAAGAAGTTGTCCACCAACTTGAACACCAACTTGGCGTCGAGGATGAACAGCGCGGTGCCGCGCAGCGGCTTGATCTTCACCAGGTTGAGGCTGGTGGGCACATACAGCGAATGCACGTACTCGCCGAACTTCATCACCTGCACGCCGCCCACCGCCACGTCCGCCGAACGGCGCAGCATGTTGAACATGCTGATGCGGGTATAGCGGGCAAAGCGTTCGTTAATCATCTCCAGGGTCGGCATGCGCCCGCGCACGATGCGATCCTGGCTGGTCAGGTCGTAGCTTTTGACGCTGCCGGGCTCGGCGGCGTTATCGGTCTGTACCAGACCGTCATCGACGCCATGCAGCAGCGCATCGATCTCATCCTGGGACAGCAGGTCTTGCACGGCCATGTCGTGTTCCTACTGCAGTACGAAGTTAGTAAAGAGCAACTGCTCGACCACCACTTTGCCCACTTCTTTCTGCGCCACTTCCTGCACGCTGGCGGTTGCCTTCTGGCGCAGCATTTCCTGGCCGACCGGGGTGGCCAGGGTGTCGAAGCTCTGTGCGGAAAACAGCATGACCAGGTTGTTGCGGATCACCGGCATATGCACTTTCAGGGCATCCAGGTCAGCCTGGTTGCGCGCCAGCAGGGTGATGCTCACCTGCATATAGCGTTGGCGGCCGTTCTGGTTGAAGTTGGCGACAAAGGCCGGGGCCATGGGCTCGTAGATCGCCACCGGCTTAAGGTTGCTCGCCGCCTCGGGCGCCACCTCGGGGGTGCTTTTGGCGCTGTGCATGAAATACCAGGTCGCCCCCACGGACAGGCCGATGGCCAGCAGCACTGCCGCCACAATCACCAGGATCAGCTTGAGCTTGCCTTTCCCGGCGGGTTCTTTCACTGCTTCGCTATTCGCCATGCCAATAATCCGTCGCTTTTCGGGTTTTCACAGTCGCACGGCAAGGCAAGAGCAAGTGTTATGCCAGAGTTGTCAGGGAATTTGAGAACGGCTGTGCAAGCAGGCTCACAGTCAAATCGGCGGCTGATGCCGCGCTATCGCGAGCAGGCTCGCTCCCACGGGGTCCGGCTTGAGTGGGAGCGAGCTCGCTCGCGATGGCGGCCTGCCCGGTGCGGCCCAGGCATCAGGCGTAGTAATCCACCGCGCTGGAGCCGATCACCTGGCTCAGGCCGCTGGCGGGCGCCGCTTCGGCGGCGATGCTCAGGTCATCTTCCACGCCAGCATCACGGCGGGCGCCGCTGGGGCTGGTGTGGTTCTGGCCTTGATGGGCCTGTTCCTGGCCGCGGTTCTGGTCCGAGACGTTGACGTCCACCTGGCCCATGCCCTGCTGGGTAAACATCTCCCGCAGGCGGAACATCTGGCCTTCCAAGGCTTCGCGCACGCCAGCGTGGCCGCTCATGAAGCTGACCTGGGTCGGCTGGTCGGTGGCCATATTCACGCGGATATCCAGGCGCCCCAGTTCGGCCGGCTCCAACTGGATGTCGGCAGACTTGAGGTTGACGCTGGACAGGTACATCACCCGGTTGACCACTTCTTCGGTCCAGCCACTTTGGTGCATGGCCAGCGGCTGGTTGACCGGCACCACGTTGGCGGTCTTGGCGGTGGTGGCCTGGGTCAGGTTGGCCAAACGGCTGGCGAAATCGTCGACGCGGGTGTCACTGGCAGCGCCCTTGAGGTCCTTAAGGCCATCATCGAGCAAAGCCGTGAAAGTTTTTTCGCCGCCCTGCCCGGAACTGTCGGTGGCCGCCTGCTGGTCGAGCATCGAGGCCATGCCGTTGGCGAAGTTCTGCGCCGGGGTCAGTGGCGCCTGTTCAGGCGCCGCCTTGGCCGGGCCTTGGCTGGAAGCCGAGACATGGCCGCTTTGCTCCATGGCCAGGCGCACAACGGGCAAGGCATCCAACGGGTCGGCTTCGGGGTCGAATTCAGTCTCGGCAACGGTGGACTGGGCCGCCACGGCCGCCGCCAACGGCGCCTCGATCCGCGCCTGCGCCTCAGTGGCCGCAGCGCTGGCCGAGGGCGCCGGCACAGGCGCCGGGGCAACCGGCAGCACCGCTTGCATCAAGGCCGGATCAAGCGCGGGGTCAAGTGCCGGGTCGGCGGGCGGGGCCACCACCACAGGTGCCTGTTCGGCGCTGTCGGCATCGGCATCGGTGTTGTCTGGTGCTACCGGCTCGACAGGCAAGGTATTGCCGCTATCGGCAACCGTCGGTTCAGGGGTGGCCGCCTTATCGGCGCCAGCGTCCTGCTTGGATGGCTTGTCGTGCTTGTTGGCCACGGCTTCGCGCCCACCCTTGTGTGCCCCTTCACTCACCGGCGCCGGGGTGTTCACAGCCTCCTTGGCGTACACGCTGGAGAAGCTCGACCCGCTGTCCTCGGGCTTTGCCGCCGCCGTCAGGGAATTGGCGCTGGCCGACTGAGCCTTGGCTGCCGGGGCGCTCTGCAAAAGGGAATTGGGGGTCAGGGGCATAACAGGTTCTCCACTGCACTGGGCTCGTAGGTACAGGTGGAGAACTGCATTGCAAGGCGCGGGCCAGGTTGCCAGGTTCGCGCTGTTTTTGTCCGCAGCGGTGCTGCTCAACCGCGAAACGCATCGGCCTCTTGCCGATACAACTGGCTCACGATGGCAAATTCGCGGTCGATCTGCGCCACCAGTGCGTCGACGTCCTGCGGCGCCAGGTCGGCCGCGCTCTGTTCCAGGCGATGGCACAGGGCCGCCAGGTGCACCGCGCCCATATTGCTGCTACTGCCCTTGAAGCTGTGGGCGGTGGCGACCAGTTGCCGGCGGTCACTGGCTTTGTGCAGTTGCTGCAAACGCTGGTGCGAGTCGCTGATGAAGGTCTCGAGCAGCGCACCGAACTCCCCTTCCATCACCTCCTGCAGCGCACTCAATACGTCGCGGTCCAGATGAATCTCAGCCACTTGTTCGCTCCCTGCTCAAGAATGGGCGGATTATGCCTGAGCCGCCCAGGAAAACTCCACGCGGGCACAGCGCCCGTTGTCCGACCAACTGGCGTTGCGGCTCAGTTGGCGTATCAGATTCACACCGCGCCCGGACAAGCGCCCCACCTCCGTCGGCGCGGCCATGACGTGCCCCACATCAAACCCCAGGCCACTGTCCTCGACCCGGATCACCAGGCTGCCGCCCTCCTCTTGCGGCGCCACCTGCAGATGCACGCGCACATAGCCTTCGACCAAGGCGCCGAGGCGCTCCGCGCGCGCTTGGTAATAGCTGGCAAACCCCCGGGCATCGCGCTTGATGGCTGAGTCCAGGCCCAGCACGCCGTGTTCCAGGGCGTTGGAGTAAAGCTCGGCCAGCACGCTGTAGAGTGCCGCGCTCTGGGCCCGCAGGCCGTGCACCTCCAACAGCAGTTGCAGCAAGTAGGGCAAGGGGTTGAAGCGTTTGAGGGTGGCAGCGCGGAATTCAAAACTCACCGACCAGTCCAGCGGGCACAGCTGGCCGCTGTCGGAGTAAACCATGGTCGGCGCGACCCACTCCTGAGCCTGGCCCTGGGTGACCTCGACCATGCTCACGTCATCCCGGGCGCGGCCGCCGAAGCGTTGCAGCGCCACTTCGATTTCCTCGAACAGGTGCTCGGGCTGGCGGTTGGCGGCGAATACCTGCTGCAAACGCTCGGCGCCGAACAGTTGCTCGTGGGCGTCGCAGGTGTCGATCACCCCGTCCGAGAGCAGGAACACCCGATCCCCCGGCGCCATCGGCCAAACGTGGGTGCGGTCATCGAACGCCTCGGCGCCCAGTACCCCCAGAGGCAGGTGCTCGGACAGCAGCGGCGTGCGCACCCCGGTTACCGCGCAATGCAGGTAGCCATCGGGCATGCCGCCGTTCCACACCTCCACCGAGCAGCGCTGGGCGCTGAGGCACAACAGCGTGGCGCAGCAGAACATGTCCACCGGCAGGATGCGTTTGAGCTTGGCGTTCATCTCCCGCAGCGTCTCGGCCAGGCCATAGCCCTTGGCCGTCATGCCATAGAACACCTCCGCCAACGGCATGGCGCCCACGGCGGCGGGCAAGCCATGGCCAGTGAAATCCCCCAGCAACACGTGCATGTCCCCGGCGGGTGTGAAGGCGGCGAGCAGCAAATCGCCATTGAACAAGGCATAGGGCGATTGCAGGTAGCGGATATTGGCAGCGCTCAGGCAGCCTGAATGGGCGACTTTGTCGAACACAGCCTTGGCCACCCGCTGCTCGTTGAGCAGGTAGTCGTGGTGGCTGGCGATCTGGTCGCGCTGTTGCAGCACCGTGGCCTGCAGGCGACGCAAGCGGTCCATGGCCTTGATCTTGGCGGCGAGGATCACCGGGTTGTAGGGCTTGGCCAGGAAGTCATCGCCGCCCGCCTCCAGGCACCGCGCCAAGGCGTGGCTCTCGCTCAGGGAGGTGAGGAAGATGATCGGCACCAGTGCCTCGCCGGCCAGCGCCTTGATCTGACGCGCAGCCTCGAAGCCGTCCATCACCGGCATCATCGCGTCCATCAACACCAGGTGCGGGCGCTGCTGGCTAAACAGCGCCACCGCCTCGGCGCCATCGCGGGCGGCGAGCACGGCGTGGCCCTGGCGGCGCACGATGTTCGACAGGAGCATGCGGTCGGCGGCGCTGTCTTCGGCAATCAGGATCGTCAGGCCTTCGCTCGTCGGTGCAAGGCCGCTCAACTGATGTCGAACAGCTTGTCGAAATTGGAAATCGCCAGGATCTTGCGCACGTCCGAGCTGCTGTTGATAACCCGCACGTCGGCATCGTCGCCGCCGGCGTGGTCGCGCAGCAAGAGCAGCATGCCCAAGGCAGAGCTGTCGAGGTAGGTGGCTTCTTTCAAGTCCACCACAAAAGACTCAGGTATTCGGTTGAGCCGTTCATAGGCCTCGCGAAATTCCTGGTGCCTGCCGAAATCGAACCGTCCTTTGATCGATATCGTCAGTTTTTGCCCATCCGGGGAAACTTCAGTAACAACCGACATGATGAATACGTCCTTGTCATTGGCAACCTGTACAAGGTGTAGCAGCCTGTAGAGATACGGGCAACCGCAGACACTGGCCAATGGCCAAATAAATCCTCAATAGACGTCGTGGCGCGGCAGGCGCTGGGACAGTTCATCCAGCAGTTTTTGCTCGCGCTTGTCTTCCAGCGCCCGCGCCTCGTCAACGTAGCGCTGCACCAGTTTGCGCAGGCCCTCGACCCGGGCGTAGGCCTGCTGCCAGGCTTCGCGGGCCTTGTTGAGATTGTTTTCGTGCCAGGCCAGGCTCTGGCGCTGCTGGCCGACGGCGGTTTCCAGTTGGTTGAGAAAGTGCTGGTAATTCATCAGCCATTGCCCGGACACCCCGTGGCTGCCGCGCTCGATCCACTGCTGCTGGTATTCGGCGCGAAAGCGTTCCAGGTCGCCGAGCTTGCTTTGCGCCAATTGCACCTGGCCCTGGAAATGCCCCAGGCGCTGGGCAGCACTGCGCTCGGCGCTTTCGGCCATATCGACCACGGGGGCCAGGCGCGTTGCACGGCTTTGGGCCATGGCCGGTTAGCCGCCGGGGGCCGGGGCGAACACCGACGCCAGGTGGCTTTGGCTCTCGGCCAGGCTGATGTTGTCGTTCAACCCTTGGCGCAGGTAGGTGACCATCGCCGGTTGCAGGGCGATGGCCATGTCGGTTTCCCGGTCGCCACCGGCCACATAAGCGCCCACGCTAATCAGGTCGCGGCTCTGCTGGAAGCGCGACCACAACTGCTTGAACTGCTGGGCGCGCTTCATGTGTTCGGGGGTGACCACCGAGGGCATGACCCGGCTGATGGACGCTTCGATATCGATGGCCGGGTAATGGCCCTCTTCGGCCAGGCGCCGGGACAGCACGATGTGGCCGTCGAGCACACCCCGCGCCGAGTCCGCGATGGGGTCTTGCTGGTCATCGCCCTCGGACAGCACGGTGTAGAACGCGGTGATCGAGCCGCCACCGGCCTCGGCATTACCGGCACGCTCCACCAGTTTCGGCAGTTTGGCGAACACCGAGGGCGGGTAGCCCTTGGTTGCGGGCGGCTCGCCAATGGCCAGGGCGATTTCCCGCTGGGCCTGGGCGAAACGGGTGAGCGAGTCCATCAGCAACAGGACGTTCTTGCCCTTGTCGCGAAAATATTCGGCGATGCGCGTGCAGTACATGGCTGCGCGCAAGCGCATCAGCGGCGCATCGTCGGCGGGCGAGGCCACCACCACCGAACGCTTGAGGCCTTCTTCACCGAGGATGTGCTCGATGAACTCCTTGACCTCCCGGCCCCGCTCGCCGATCAGGCCAACGACGATAATGTCGGCCTCGGTGAAGCGGGTCATCATGCCCAGCAGCACACTCTTGCCCACGCCCGTACCGGCGAACAGGCCCAGGCGCTGGCCACGGCCCACCGTCAATAAACCGTTGATGCAGCGAATGCCCACGTCCAGCGGCTGGCTGATGGGGTTGCGCTTGAGGGGGTTGATGGCGGGCCCGTCCATGGGCACCCAGTCTTCGGCCTTCATCCCACCCTTACCGTCCAGCGCACGGCCGGCGCCGTCGAGTACCCGGCCGAGCATGCTCATGCCCATGGGTAGGCGCCCGGTGTCGGCCAGGGGCACCACCCGCGCCCCCGGCGCGATGCCGGCGACGCTGCCCACCGGCATCAGGAACACCTTGCTGCCGGAGAAGCCCATGACTTCCGCCTCGACCTGCACCGGGTGATAGCTGTCGTCGTTAATGACCACGCAGCGGCTGCCCATGGCGGCGCGCAGGCCTTCGGCTTCCAGGGTCAGGCCGACCATGCGCAGCAGGCGCCCTTCGAGGATCGGTTGCCCCGCCAGTTCAATGGCCGGGGCATAGCTGCCCAGGCGCTTGGCGAAACTGGTGCGATCAAGGCGCATCGTCGGCGTCCGGGCCAATCTCGGCGGTTTCTTCGATCTGGGCTTGGGTTTCGGCCGGGGCCTGGGGCTTGGCGGCCCGCGCCTCGCGCTCCACGGCCGCCAGGTCGAGGCTGATATCGGCCGCGGCCGGGTGCAGGACCTGTTCGTGCAATTGGTCGAAGAGCTTGTCCAGCGCCTGCTTGAGGCGGGTTTCTACCGTGGCGTCGATGCGGCTGTGGGCGGTTTCCACCCGCAGGCCGCCGGGCAGCAGGCTGGCGTCTTCGACGATGCGCCACTGTTCTTCATGGCGCTCGCGCAGGGCTTTGACCTGGTCGAAATCCTGCGGGTTGATGAACAGCCGCACGTTCTGCGCATCCAGGGGCAACAGCTTGAGGGCTTCGCGGATGACCATTTCGACGTGGCTCGAATCCAGGCTCAATTCGCGCTGGATCACCTGGCGGCTGATGTGCTCCACCAGGTTGACCATGGCTTTTTCGATCTGGGTGTCCTGCTCGGCAATCGGCGCGAACAGGCTGGCCATCAGCCGCTCCAGGCTCGACAGCTTGGCGTTAAGGGCCTGTTCGGCCTCCTGGCGCACTTTGAGCGTGGTGCTGTGGAAACCTTCCTTCTCCCCCGTGGCGAAGCCTTCGTTGTAGGCCTCCTGGCGGATGCTTTCGAGTTCTTCGAGGGTAATGGGCTGGACTTCCTCCAGCGGCACTTCCTCCATTTCCACCGGCACCTCTTCAGGCTCGGGCTCAGGTTCCGGCTCGGGCTTGTGCGGGTCGAAGCTGGGCAGCGCCCAGACGTCAAGGCCACTGACGTCACGGGCACGGATCAGGTCGGAGTGCTCATCATTGCTGGACAGCCTTAGATCATTTCTTCGCCGCCCTTCCCGCCGAGAACGATTTCTCCGGCTTCGGCCATACGGCGGGCAATGGTGAGGATTTCTTTCTGCGCCGTTTCCACGTCGCTGACGCGCACCGGGCCCTTGGCCTCGAGGTCGTCGCGCAGCAGCTCGGAAGCACGTTTGGACATGTTCTTGAAGATCTTTTCCTTGACGCCTTCGTCCGAGCCCTTGAGGGCCAGCACCAGCACATCGGAGGAGACTTCGCGCAACAGGGCCTGGATGCCACGGTCGTCGACATCGGACAGGTTGTTGAACACAAACATGAGGTCTTCGATCTGGCCGGAGAGGTCTTCGTCGACTTCGCGGATCGAGTCCATGAGCTGGCCTTCGATGGAGCTGTCGAGGAAGTTCATGATGTCGGCCGCACGCTTGATGCCGCCCAGGGTGGTGCGCGAGGCGTTGGAGTTGCCCGAGAACTGCTTCTCGAGAATCTGGTTGAGCTCTTTGAGCGCCGCCGGTTGTACGGTGTTCAGCGACGATACCCGCAAGATGATGTCCAAACGCACCTTATGGTCGAAGTGGCCGAGCACTTCGCCGGCCTGGTCCGGGTCCAGGTAGGCAACCACGATGGCCTGGATCTGCGGGTGCTCGTAGCGGATCACGTCCGCCACGGCGCGCGGCTCCATCCACTTGAGGCTGTCCAGGCCGCTGGTGTTGCCACCCAGCAGGATGCGGTCGATCAGGCCGTTGGCCTTGTCCTCGCCCAGGGCCTGGGTGAGCATCTTGCGGATGTAGCCGTCAGAACCCACGCCCAGGCTGGTCTGATCGCCGACGATATCGACGAATTCGCTCATCACCTGCTCGACTTGCTCGCGGTGCACGTTGCCCATCTGGGCCATGGCCACGCCGACCCGTTGCACTTCCTTGGGGCCCATGTGGCGCAGCACTTGTGCGGCGTCGGTTTCACCCAAAGACAGCAGCAGGATCGCAGCCTTGTCCACACGGGTGAGCTTGGCGATGGCGGCTCGGTTATCACTCATCTGCGTTAATCCACTCTTTCACGACCTGGGCCACGCGGCCCGGGTCTTCAGCCACCAGGCTCTTGATTGCGTTCAATTGGGCGTCATAGCCCTCGCTCGGGCTCGGCAACAGGATGCTGGTCGGCCCGCCGAGGCTGACGCGGTCGTTGGCCAGTTCGCCATCGAGGCCGCCCATGCCGCCCAGTTCCATGTCGCTGCCCAGGCCGGCCAACTGGCGGTTCTTGCCGTGGCCGGTGATGTTGTTGAGCACGGGCCGCAGCACGCCGAACACCAGCACCAGGATGAACAGCACACCCAGCACTTGCTTGACCACGTCCCAGAACCAGGGCTGGGAGTAGAACGGAATTTCGGCGATCACTTCGCCACGTTCGACGGAGAACGGCATGTTGATGACGCTCACGCTGTCGCCACGGCTGGCATCGAAGCCCACGGCGTCCTGCACCAGGCGCGTGAAGCGGCCCAGTTCATCGGCGCTCCACGGTGCGCGGGTGGTTTCGCCATTGGCCGGGTTGATCTTGACCTGGTCGTCCACCACCACCGACACCGACAGGCGGTTGAGGCGCCCTTGCTGCTGCTTGGTGTGGCTGATGGAGCGGTCGAGCTCGAAGTTCTTGGTCGATTGCTGGCGCTTGTCCGCCGGGTACGGGGCGAGCATCGGCTGGCCGGTGGCCGGGTCCATGATCTGCTGGCCGTTGGCATCCAGCAGCGGCTGGCCGGGTTGCACCATGCCGGCCGCGGCGGTTGCACCGCCGGTGGTCTGCGGCGCCGAGGCCGGGGCTGGCGGCTGGTTGCTCAGCGCGCCGGGCACCCCTTGCGGGCCATTGCTGGCGGTGCGCTGTTCGTTGACCGACTGCTCGCTGCGCAGCGCAGGCTGGTCCGGGTTGAACTGTTCGGAGGTGGACTCCACCGCGCTGAAATCGACGTCAGCCGAGACTTCAGCCTTGTAGCGGTCGTTGCCCAACACCGGTTGCAGGATGTTGTGCACGCGCTGGGTGAGCATGCCTTCCATGCGGCGACTGTAGTCGAATTGCTTGCCGGCCATGGTCAGTTCGGAGTTTTCCGCCTGATCGGAGAGCAGGTTGCCTTTCTGATCGACCACAGTGATCTGGGATTTGCTCAGCTCGGGAACACTGGTGGCCACCAGGTTGACGATGGCCAGCACCTGGCCCGGCTCCAGGGAGCGGCCCGAATACAGCTCTACCAGCACCGACGCGCTGGGCTTGCGTTCGTCGCGCACGAACACCGAGCTTTTCGGGATCGCCAGGTGCACACGGGCGCCCTTGACGTTGTTGAGGCTGGAGATGGTGCGCGCCAGTTCGCCTTCCAGGCCGCGACGGTAACGGGTCGCTTCCATGAACTGGCTGGTGCCCAGGCCCTGGTCCTTGTCGAGGATCTCGAAACCGATATTGCCGTCGCCATTGGTCACCCCCGCTGCCGCCAGCTTGAGGCGGGCGCGCGGCAGGTCATCGGCCTTGACCAGCAGCGCCCCGGAGTTGGGCTCCACGGTGTAGGCGATGTCGGCGGTGGCCAGGGTGTCCATGACCTGCTTGGCATCCATCCCCGCCAGGCTGCCGTACAGCGGCCGATAGTCCGGCTGCTGCGACCACAGCACCACGGCAAAGCCAATCGCCACGCTCGCGGCCAGGCCGACCATGAGGCCGACCTGACGCAACATGGTCATCTCGGAGAGGTTTTCCAGGAAGGACAAACCAAACAGCGGCGGCTTGCCCTCGGGCGGGGCTACCTTGGCCGGAACGTTATCGGCGACTGCATCAGCCATGACTCAATATCTTCCTTAGACCGGCATCTGCGAGATGTCTTGGTACGCCTGGACCAGTTTGTTGCGCACCTGGGTCAGTGCCTGGAACGAAACCCCGGCCTTTTCCTTGGCGATCATCACGTCGGTCAGGTCGACCCCGCTCTTGCCGATTTCGAATGCGGTGGACAACTGGCTCGACGCCTGCTGGGTATCGTTGACCTTGTTGATGGCCGAACCGAGCATTTCGGAAAAGCTGTTGCCGGCCATTTGCGGCACGGCGGCGACGGTTTTCGATTGCGACATGGCGTCCATTTGCATGGCCCGCATATCCAGCATCAACCGATTGAATTCAATACCTTGGCTCATGGTCCACTCTCTCCGACAACACGCAATTTTTTGACACTCTCACAGCAGCTAAGGTGGTGTTAGCAACAAGGGTGCCAGCTACGGGGCAGCAAAAAACAAAAGCCGACTTGACCGATGTCAATGAGCCATCATGTGGCGAACAAATAAGCCTCGACATCCATGCCGGCATCGCGCATTTGCGCCAGTTTGTAGCGCAAGGTGCGCGGGCTGATGCCCAGGCGCTCAGCCGCTTCCTTGCGCCGCCCGCGCTCGGCGCGCAGGGTGTCGATAATCATCTGGAACTCACGGCGGCGCAGGTCATCGCCCAGGGCGGTGCTGGGTTCAGCGCAATCGGGCGGTACTGTCGGCGCACCCAAGGCTGGCAATGGTGCACAGGCCACCGGCCCGGCCAGGCAGAAGTCCTGGGGCTGGATCAAGCCGCCCTGTTGCAAAATCAGCGCTCGCTGAATGGCGTTATCCAACTCGCGCACGTTGCCTGGCCATGGGTAGGCCATCAGGCAAGCCTGGGCCTGAGGCGACAATCGGGCGGCAGCGTGCTTCATTTTATTGACGTGTTTGGCCAGCAAACGCTCGGCCAGCGGCAGAATATCGGCGGTACGCTCGCGCAACGGGCGCCAGGCCAGGGGAAACACCGAGAGGCGGTAGTAGAGGTCTTCACGAAAGCGCCCCGCCGCCACTTCACCGGCCAAGTCACGGTTGGTGGTGGCCACCACACGGATATCGAGGCTGATGGGCTTGCGGGCGCCGACCCGCTCCACCTCACGCTCCTGCAACACCCGCAGCAGCTTGGCTTGCAGGCCCAGGGGCATCTCGGAAATCTCGTCGAGCAAAAGGGTGCCGCCATCGGCCTGCTCGAACTTGCCGGCCTGGGCGGCGATGGCGCCCGTGAACGAGCCCTTCTCGTGGCCGAACAGGGTGGCCTCCAGCATGTTGTCGGGGATCGCCGCGCAGTTAATGGCAATGAACGGCTGGGTGGCGCGATGGGAATGCTGGTGGATATAGCGCGCCAAGACTTCTTTGCCGGTGCCGGACTCGCCGGAAATCAGCACCGTGGAATCACTTTTCGCCACCCGGGCGGCCAGTTCCAGCAACTGCGCGCTGGCCGGCTCGAAGGCCACCGGGCCTTCGCCGTCGCTGGCGCCCAGGTTGCCGAGGGCATGGCGCGCCACCAGGTCCAGCAGGGCCTTGGGCTCGAACGGCTTGACCAGGTAATCCGCCGCGCCTTGGCGCATGGCGTCTACCGCCCGCTCTACGGCGCCGTGGGCGGTCATCAGCAACACCGGCAACTGGGGCTGGCGGGCGCGCAAAAGGGCGAGCAACTGATGGCCGTCCATGCCTGGCATGTTGACGTCGCTGACCACCAGGTTGAATGCCTCGCCCGCCACCGCCTGCAACGCCTCTTCGGCCGAGCCCACAGCCTGGTAGTCATGCCCGGCAAGCAGCAGCGTGTCGGCCAGGGCCTCGCGCAACGCACGGTCGTCTTCCACCAGTAACACCTTGATTGCCATGACTTTTACTCCGCCCCTTGAACGCAGGGCTGTTCAGCGGAAAACAGCGGCAGGGTCACCGTGGCACACGTGCCGCGACCCAGTCGCGAGCGCAACTGCAATTGTCCTTGATGTGCCCGGGCCACCGCCTTGACCACGGTCAGGCCCAGGCCTGTCCCGGTGGTTTTAGTGGTGAAGAACGGCTCGCCGAGGCGTTCGAGCACGCCCAACTCGATGCCACAGCCACTGTCGCTGACGCTGATACGCAGGCTGTTGCCCCGGCGATATACATGAACTTTCAGGCGCACCTCACCGGCGCTGGCCTGGATCGCGTTTTCAATCAGGTTCAGCAGCGCCCCCACCAGGGTGTCGCGGTTGCACAGCAACTCGCCCTCATGGCTGTCGCACTGCCAGCGGACCGGCAATGCCTGCACGTGGGTCAGGGCCGCCGCTTGCAGGGCCTGCATCAGGGCGCCCGGGGTGATGCGGTCGGTCAGCGGCAGCTCGCCACGGGCGAACACCAGCATGTCGCGCACCTGATGCTCCAACTCATGCAGGCGCTCCTTGAGGCGCCCGGCAAAACGCTGCTGGGTGTCCACCGGCAACTCACGCTCGGTCAAATGGCTGGCATACAGCAGAGCGGCGGACAGCGGCGTGCGGATCTGGTGGGCCAGGGACGCCACCATGCGGCCCAGGGACGACAGGCGTTCGTGGCGTGCCAATTGGTCTTGCAGGTGCCGGGTTTCCGTCAAGTCGTTGAGCAACACCAATTGCCCGGGCTCGGCGTCCAGGGAACGGGTGGCGATGGACAGGCGCCGGCCGTCCTTGAGGGACACTTCGTGGCCGTCGTCCTCGCGCGGGGCGAAGCAGCGGGCAATGACCTGGCGCCACAACTGCCCCACCAACGGCAAGCCGAGCAACTCGCTCGCCGCCGGGTTGGCTTCGCGCACCCTGCCTTGGGCATCGATCACGATGACGCCGCCCGGCAACAGGTCGAGCAGGTTTTGCAGGCGATTGGCCAGGCGTTCTTTCTCGGCCAGTTCTTGCATGCGCTGGGCACTGACCACGGCCAATTCGCCCTTAAGCTCGGTAACCCGCGCTTCGAGCATGCTGTAGGAGTCGGTCAGTTGGCTGGACATTTGATTGAACAGGGCGAACGCCTGCTCAAGCCCCAATCGGCTCGCCTGCTCTACGGACGACGATTGCGCCTGGGTATCAGGGGCAGGAGGCATCGGGGCGGCGTGGGGCATAAGGCTATCTCGTGTGGCTGACCGTCAGTTAAACGGAAGGTTACGAGACCTATAGCAATACCCGTGCCGGAAAAAAACGCGTGGGTTTTCAGCAAGTTAAAAAACAGGCGTCAATCATCCGCCTGTTCATCACCGTCGCGGCGGCTCATGCCGTACTTGCGCATCTTCTCCACCAGGGTGGTACGGCGAATGCGCAGGCGCTCGGCGGCCCGCGCCACGATACCGTTGGCATCGTCCAGCGCCTGTTGGATCAAGCCCTGCTCCAGGCCACCGAGGTAGTCCTTCAAGTCCAGGCCTTCGGGCGGCAGCAGGGCGCTGGCGGCGAAGTTCGGCGTGTGGCCATTGATCGCCACGCGCTCTTCCAGGTCGCTGCGCAGGCTGTCCACCAGTTGTTCGTCTTCGTCGTCGACGTAGCGGAATTTCTTCGGCAACTCGACCACGCCAATCACCCCGTACGGGTGCATGATCGCCATGCGCTCCACCAGGTTGGCCAGCTCGCGGACGTTGCCCGGCCAGCCATGACGGCACAGCGACATGATGGCCGCCGAGTTGAAGCGGATCGAACCGCGCTTTTCGTGCTCCATGCGCGAGATCAGTTCGTTCATCAGCAGCGGGATGTCTTCGACCCGCTCGCGCAGGGGCGCCATCTCGATGGGGAACACGTTGAGGCGGTAGTACAGGTCCTCACGGAAACTGCCCACTTCGATCATGCTTTCAAGGTTTTTGTGGGTGGCGGCGATGATGCGCACGTCCACGCCTTGGGTCTTGTTGCTGCCTACGCGCTCGAAAGTGCGCTCCTGCAACACCCGCAACAACTTGACCTGCATCGGCAACGGCATGTCGCCGATTTCGTCGAGAAACAGGGTGCCGCCATTGGCCAGCTCGAAACGCCCGGCGCGGCTGGTGATGGCGCCGGTGAAGGCGCCCTTCTCATGGCCGAACAGTTCGCTTTCCAGCAACTCGGCGGGAATCGCCCCGCAGTTGACCGGCACAAAAGGCCCGTCGCGGCGCTTGGAGTGGTAGTGCAGGTTGCGCGCGACCACTTCCTTGCCAGTGCCGGACTCGCCGAGGATCAGCACGCTGGCATCGGTGTCGGCCACTTGCTGCATCATCTGACGCACGTGCTGGATCGCCCGGCTGGTGCCGACGAGGCTGCGGAACAGGTTGGGCTCGCGGTGACGACCGCGCTCGCGGGCCTGGTCGTACATCTCGCGGTAGACCTGGGCACGGTGCAGGGAATCGAGCAACTTGCTGTAGCTGGGGGGCATTTCCAGGGTAGAAAGCACGCGGCGGCGCTGGTCTTCGGGCAGGTCAACGACAGAAATATCGCCCATCAACAAAACCGGAAGGAACTCATCCCAGGTCGAGAGTGTCTTTAAAAGGCCCAAGACGGCGCCCGGCGTATTCACCGTGCCAATCAGGACGCAGATGATTTCTCGACTGGATGACAAAGAGCCGACCGCTTGCTGCCAGTCATGGCTGGCGCAAGGTAAATTTTCTTCGCCCAGAAAATTTAAAATCACCGCCAGGTCGCGGCGACGGACGCTATCGTCATCAATCAGCAGGATTTTGGTTTCACGCCACATGCAATAGCAACTTCCCTAGTCAACTCAATGCCCTGAAAGACGGGGCAGCTAGACATCTGTAAGACATTTCTGAAATTAAGACGTCTGAAATCTGAAAACAGCACTAGTTAAGTCAAAAAAACGCGCACAGTCAAATTTATGGCGCATCAGATTCGGATTAACTGACCTGGATCAACCGAACAGATGGTAAACCTTTGACGCATTTTTAGCTTGGGTGATCTGCGACATCTCGTCGACTATCGATTGACGTTCCCCGGTGGCCACTTCCAGCAGCTGTTTGTAGACCACCAGCAACCCCTCCAGATTTTCGCGCAACGCCGCTTCGTCCACCGGCGCCTCGCTCAACACATCGTCTACACAGCTACGGCAGGCCACATCCAGCTCGCCGATGGCATTCCAGTTGCGTTCAGCCAAAGCATCGATCAGCGCGACGCGGGTTTGCTCAATCCGTTGCAGGGCTTGGCTCATGACATCTTCCTCAGGCCCGCGGGCCTATTCTGCCGCCGTCTCTTGGGCCGCAATCGCATCCCAACCGCTTTTGACGGTAATCAACAGGCGGGCGACTTCGTCGATGATCGCAGGGTCGTTGCTGGTGTTGGCCTGTACCAACCGGGCGCTCATATACTCGTACAGGCTGTCCAGTTGCTGGATCGCGGCCGGATCTTCGGCTTTCTCTTCATCCAGGCCCTGGCGCAGGCCGGTGATGATGTCGATGGCTTTGGTAATCAGCACGCACTTTTGCGGGATATCGCCACGGGCCAATGCACCCTTGGCTTGAGCCAGGCGATCGAGACCGCCCTCAAGCAGCATCTGGATCAGGCGATGAGGGCTGGCCTCAGAAATCTGCGCGTGGGAATTGACCTTCTGGTACGCACGAAGGGCTCTCATAGGGTTCATGTTGCTACCTCGTTACAGGCCTTGGGCCAATAGGTTTGCTCTCACCAGTGTCTCGACTGCGCCGCCAAAAACTTTAACCTTGCCCGGCGACACCCAGCTGCGCGGAGCACCGCAGTGCCCCCGCCGCTATCAGTTCGACGACTTCGGATTATTGAGCGAGTTAAGCGTGGTCATGATGCTGGAGCTGCTGGCGTTGATCTTCGCGATCATGGTGTCCATGGCCGTGTACTTGGCGCTCAGCGATGCCTGCAAGCTCTCGATACGCCGGTCCAGGTCAGTCTGCTGCGTGGTGAGTTCGGTCAACTTGGTGTTGAGGTCCTTCACCCGCGTCGCCAGCAACCCGGTGGTGCCCACGTAGCTTTCCGTGGCCTTGTTCATGCGGCTAATCAAGCCTTTGTCGCCGGTGAACAGCTTGGCGATATCGCCCGCCCCTTTGACCACGGCCTTGTCCCACTGCTTGTCGTCGAGGGTCAACAGGCCAGTCTTCTGGTCGGTGGTAATGCCCATCTGCGACAGACCGCTCATGGCGCTGGAGCCCGAGCTGTTGACCAGTTCGCTGCGCAGGCTGGCGACCAGTTGGCGCATCGACGCATCGCCCGTCAGGGCACCGGCGGTGGTGGTCGCGGTGTCGCCGGTGGCGTTGACCTTGGTCTGGGTGTTGATGCTGGTCATCAGCGCGTTGTAGGCGGTGACGAACGACTGCACCGAGGCCTTCAAGGTGCCGGTGTTGCTTTCCACGTTGATGGTGATCGGTTTGTCCTTGTCCTTGGCAACCAGCTCCAGGGTCACGCCGCTGATGGCCGAGGTGATCTTGTTGCTGGTGGACTCCATCGCGATACCGTCGATGGTGTACTTGGCGTTTTGCGCGGCCGGGCCCTTGTCGTAACCCACGGCCAACTCGGCATTACCGCTCAAGGTGATGTCGGTGCCCACACCGCCGTTGCTGGAGCCGATCACCAGGCGCGAGCCGTTGGCGTCGCTCAACACGTTGGCGCTGATGCCTTGCGCGGACAGCTGGGTGTTGATGGACTCGCGCACCTGGGTCAGGGTCGCGCCACCGGGGATCAGCACATCGTAGCTTTTGCCCGACTGGGTGATGGTCAGCGTCTGGTTCTCTTCGCTGGTGTTGGCCACACCCGAAGCACCGCCGGTAAACGTCTTGGTGGTGGCTTTGGAAGAGGTCGCCAGTTCGCTGACCACTACCACGTATTTACCGCTGGAGGCGCCATCGCCCAGGGTGACTTTGACGTTTTTGTCTTCGGAGGACGTAGCCGCCAGGCCATTGAAGGCCGAGACGTTGTTCAACTTGGTGATCGCCGTCCGGTAGGCCTCCAGCGAACCCTTGACCGTGCCCACAGCCGACAGCTGAACGGTAGCGGCAGTCTGCTGCTTGGTGATCTGAGCCTGCTTGGGTGCCTTCTCGGCGCCCACCAGTGCCTTAACGATGCCTTGGGTGTCGTAGCCCGAACCCGGGCCGGAAATCGTTGAACTCGCCATTTGTCATCTCCTTGTTCTGTCGCTGCCGCTTTATTGGCGCACAAACACCTATTAAGCAGTCAGAAACACAATTCGTGCCAGCTCAAGCCTTGGTCTGAAACAACAGGCTGCTGGCATCGCTCAGGTTCTGCGCCAACTTGAGCGCAGTCTCCGATGGAATTTGTCGGATCACTTCACCGCTGTCGGTGGCGATCACTTTGACGACCACACGGCCGGTACTGTCATCGATGGAAAAGTCCAGGTTGCGTTGGGTCGCCTGAACGAACTCACGTATATCGGTTACGGCTTTTTCCAATGCCACGCGCTGCGGTTCCTCGGCAGTGGTTGGATCAGTCTCTGCAACAGGCGCGGCCTGGGCAGCAGAGGTACCACTGGCTTGGGTTGCACCAGCGGGGTAAGCCGCGTTCAGCTTGATGCTCATGTCCATGTCATCACCTCAAAACTGAAAAAAACGAAAGGGCACGTATACGCGCCCTTCCGTCAGTCAACCGATACCGATGTTACTGAAGCAGCTTCAGAACAGCGGATGGCAGTTGGTTGGCCTGGGACAGGATCGCAGTGGAAGCCTGTTGCAGGGTTTGTTGCTTGGTCAGCTCGGCGGCTTCAGAAGCGAAGTCGGCGTCCTGTACGCGGCTACGGGCTGCGGTGGAGTTTTCCGAGATGCTTTGCAGGTTAGCAACGGTGCTGGTGAAGCGGTTTTGTACAGCACCCAGCTGCGAACGCTGGCTGTCCACTTGCTGAATCGCGCCGTCCAGAGCCTGGATGGTTTGCTGAGCGGAAGCGGAGTTCAGGATGCTCAGGTCAGCGACAGTGGTGTCCATCTTGATCGCAGTGGTCGGAGCGGCCGAAGCAGCGGTCAGACCCAGGGTGGCCAGGCCAGTGCCCGAGCTACCGTCAGCGATGGTGATGTTTTTGGTGGAGAACAGGTTCAGGGTGTTGTCAGCATTTTTGCTGGCAGTCACACCGGTGCTGGCGCTGTTGATGGCAGACACGATGTCAGCCATGGTGGAGCCAGCGGTGAACTTCACTTCAGTACCGTTCAGGCTGACCGAAGTAGCGCCGCCCAGTTTGGCTTCAGTGGTGCCAGCCGACAGGCCCAGCTTGGCCAGTGCACCTGCACCGCCGTTGGCGTTGGCTGCGGTAGTGCCGTTGCCCAGCTTGATGGCTTTGCCGTCAGCAGAAGTCAGTTGCAGGCGGCCTTCAGGCGAAACAGCAGCGGCAACGCCAGTCGCAGTAGCACCGGTGTTGGCGGTGTTGATTTTGGTGGCCATTTCGCTCAGGTCATCACCAATGGCGAAGGCTACGTTCTGGCCGTTGATGTTGATTTCAGCGACGGCAGTCAGAGCACCTGGAACGGCTGGGGTAGGAGTAACCACACCGCCACCAGCGCCTGCGTTCAAGGCGGTAGCCAAGGCACCGGTACCGACGATGGTGTTAGCTGTTGCGCCACTGATAACCAGATCAGTACCGGTTTTAGTTGCGATAGTCGCGCCAGCAGCAGTGTTGATTGCCAAGACGGCATCATCGATGTCATCACCGCTCGCCAGGGAGACGGCGTTGCCATTGACTGTGAAAGTTTCAGCAGCGCCCAAGGCCGCAGTCATATCAGCAGTGTTGGTGAACGGAGTAGTCGTGCTACCTCCGCCTGGCAGGGTCACAGCGTTAGCAGTTACCGAAGCCGACAGAGTCGTGGTAGTGCCATTTACGGTTGCTTCGCTGTAAGTACCTTTCAGGCCAGTGGCGCTGATGTCGCTCATGCCGAACGAGATGGTCTGGTTAGCGTCGGAACCGATCTGGAAGCCAACGTTCTGGAAGGAACCGTCGAGCAGGTTACGACCACCGAAAGTGGTGGTAGCAGCGATACGGGTCAGCTCGCCCACTTTGGCGGTGAATTCCTGTTGCAGGGAGTCACGGTCAGCCTGGCTTTTGTCACCGTTCGCGGAGTTCAGGGCCAACTCACGCAGACGTTGCAGAATGTTGGTCGATTCTTGCATCGCGCCTTCAGCGGTCTGAGCGATGGAAGTACCGTTGTTGGCGTTGTTGATCGCAACAGTCATACCTTTGACCTGGGAGGTCAGACGGTTGGCGATCTGCATGCCGGCGGCGTCGTCTTTGGCGCTGTTGATTTTCAGGCCGGAGGACAGACGGGTCATCGAGGTGCCCAGGGCATCGCCGGCTTTGTTCAGGTTCCGCTGAACGGTCAACGATGTAATGTTGGTGTTTACTGATAAAGCCATGACGAATTCCTCGTTGGTTGGATACTGCGGCTTCCGGCCCTGGCAACCGCCGGGTGTGGCCTAGAGAACCTTCGTAATAGTTATCGTCGTGAAAGCAGGTTGCTTGAGGGCTTTTTTGATTTTTTTTACTAGCAAGGTGCCACCCCTTTGCTTTTCAAGGATTTAGCCAGGGGAATCGGGCAACCAAACACCTCTGCGGGGGATAACGCTGTGGGAGCGAGCCTGCTCGCGATAGCACAACGGGGTGCCTGGCAAGTGGGCCGCCATCGCGAGCAGGCTCGCTCCCACAGCGACATATTCCAAAAGAGCACATTCCACAGAGCTAGACCCACAACAGGCCAAGCCATAAAAAAACGCCCAGGGCTTTTGCGGCCATGGGCGTTTTTGTGAGGGGCGGGTTCAAGCCCTCAAGGGCGGTAGAGAATCGCCGAGCCCCAGGACAGGCCTACGCCAAAGCCGCTGATGGCCACGCGCTGCCAGTCGGCGTTGAGCACGTGCTTTTCCAACAGCAGCGGAATGCTCGAGGACACGGTGTTGCCCGTCTCGACCATGTCCTTGAGGAATTTCTGCGGCTCACCCTCAAAACGCCGCGCCACGGCGTCGACGATGGCCGCGCTGCCCTGGTGGATGCAGAAGGCGTCGATGTCGTCGGGCGTGAGGCTGGATTCGGCGAGCAACTCGTGCAAATGGGCCGGCACTTTAAGCAGGGCGAAGTTAAACACCTGGCGGCCGTTCATATAGAACACGCCGTCGCTGACTTTCAGGTGCGGCGCCCCGGAACCGTCGGTGCCGAACTTGGCTTTGCCCAACTGCCAAGCCGCGTCTTCGCCCATCCAGGTGGCGGTGGCGGCGTCGCCAAAAAGCATGGTGGTGTTGCGATCTTCGGGGTCAACGATTTTCGAGTACGGGTCGGCGGTAATCAGCAGGCCGTTTTTCAGCCCGGTGGCTTCCATGAAGCCTTTGATGGCATAGATGCCATAGACGTAGCCGGAGCAGCCCAGGGAGATATCGAACGCCGCCACGTTGGTCGGCAGGCCCAACTTGTCCTGGACGATGGCCGCGGTGTGGGGCAGGCCCTCTTCGTCGCCGTTCTGGGTGACGACGATCAGCACGTCGATGGATTCAGGGCGCAAATCAGGGTTGTTGGCGAACAACGCCCGGGCGGCTTCGACACACAGGTCGGAGGTTTCTTGGTCGGCGTCCTTACGCGGCAGGAACGCCGAACCGATCTTGCCGAGGATGAACTCTTCATCCTTCTCGAATTTTGCACCTTGGGCGTAGTTATCAAGCCCACTCGCTGGCACGTAACTGGCGATGCTTTTTATGCCAATCATTGTGGCTTCCCAATACTCAGATAACTGAAAAACACCGCGCCACGGGGGGTGCGGTGCTGACAATAAACGGGGGCTTTCACGACATGAGAAACGCGCCGCGAGTGGTTGCCGTGCCCATGGAAATCGACCCTGCAAAGGCCCGGCGACCGCCTACCCGTTTCACACGATACAGTGAAGATGCGCTTTGTGACTCACAGGTCACTCTATTTTGCGCGCTTTGTGCAAAACCTGGCGTGATTGTGTCGTCAACGTGCCCATTCCAGCTCCCCCCCGTGGAAAGCCGTCTGGGTCTGAGAGCCCCACAAAGCAGGTGTCCCGCATTGCCAGCATCGGGCTCAACACAGCGTTGGCCTGGACTGGTCCGGGCTCCAGAGCCAGAAGGTGTAGCCGTAGTCGCCTTCCAGTTTGGGAAAAATTGCGCCATCACGGAAATA
>RCMZ01000267.1_pt1 | contig 31690 bp, 25 predicted proteins | sample 2041141 | NCBI WGS metagenome assembly RCMZ01 (sample SAMN09708263, study PRJNA481090) | Wastewater metagenome, whole genome shotgun sequencing project. | biome: sewage; isolation source: Davis station wastewater (DW) | place: Antarctica: Davis Station | collected 2010-03-01 | reverse complement strand
AAACAAAGGAGCCGCCCCTATGACAACTCGCCGTCTTGTTCTCAGCCGCAGTGCAGCCCTCGTTGGTGCTGCGTCCACGGGCGTGATGCTGCCTTCTATCGTGCGGGCGCAAAGCGGCAAGGTTCGCGTAGGCTTCATGCTGCCGTATACAGGCACTTATGCGCAACTGGGGGTCGCTATCGAGAACGGTGTGCGTATGGCCATCGACCAACAAGGAGGAAAACTGGGTGGTCGCGAGATCGAATGGTTCAAGGTGGACGACGAATCGGAGCCAAGCAAAGGCGTTGAAAACGCCAGCAAGCTTGTGCAGCGCGACAAAGTCGATGTGCTGATTGGCACGGTCCATTCGGGGGTGCAGATGGGCATACAAAAAGTTGCACGCGACACCGGTGTCCTGAGTCTCATCCCCAATGCGGGGGTGCTGGCGGCCACGCGCTCACTGTGCGCACCCAACGTATTTCGTGCAAGTTACACCAACTCTCAACCGACGCTCGCCCTGGGCAAGGCCATGATGGACCGGGGCCACAAAAAAGCGGTCTGGATCAGCTGGAAATATGCTGCGGGTGACGAGGCGCTGGAAGGTTTCAAACAAAGCTACACAGCGGCAGGCGGCACCATTGTCAAAGAACTTGGCTTGCCGTTCCCGAACGTGGAATTCCAGGCCCTTCTCACCGAGATAGCCGCACTTAAGCCTGACGCAGTGGCCTGCTTCTTTGCCGGTGGCGGCGCGGCCAAATTCATCAAGGACTATGCAGCTGCGGGCCTCAAAGGCAAGATTCCGCTGTATGGATCAGGCTTTCTGACCGAAGGAATTCTAGAAGCAGCGGGTCCGGCTGCAGAAGGCATCATCACCACGATGCACTACGCAGATTCGCTGGACACACCGCGCAATAAGCAATTTCGCCTTGAATACGCCAAGGCGTTTCGCAGCCAGCCAGACGTGTATGCCGTACAAGGCTATGACACCGGTTTGTTATTGATCCAAGGTGCCAATGCCGTCAAAGGCGACATGTCAGCCAAGCCAGCGCTCTACAAGGCCTTGGAAAGCGCCGTCATCGACAGCCCCCGCGGCAAATGGACCATGAGCAAATTCCATAACCCAGTGCAGGATATCTATCTGCGCCAGGTGGAGAACAAGGAGAACAAGGTCATTGGTGTGGCGGCCAAGGCGCTTGCGGACAGCGGAGTCGGTTGCCGCATGGCGTGACGCGATGCAGGGCATCTCAGGCGGATGACAGGCAGCACATGCACTTCGACACGCACTGATCCGCTTGGCGTGGATTGATGCAACCGGCAATTCGCCGACCTTCATGGTCAGCGGCTTTTGCGCCGGGAAGCAGCCATTTTCTGCCCCGAGCTTCCTTATATCTATCCGCAACTGCCCGCTTTGCCTTGCCGACGTGGCGAGGCTTCGGCGCCTTCTTCACACTCCAAGCGCATGACGAATTCTCAGCAGCAGGACCCACGTAAAAGAGGGGCCACAACAGAAAATCCAACAAAACCTGCGACAAACGCCCTGCGCTCAGCACGCCGTACGAGCAGCGCCAACCGCGCCCGCACTGAGTCTCTGACGCCGATGGACAGCCCGTCATTGACTACTCGGCGCACTGCGTGACACAAGCGCCAAGCACATCATGGATTTCGCCACCTTCCTCATTCAGTTGCTCAACAGCGTTCAATACGGGTTGTTGTTGTTCATGTTGGCTGCGGGTCTTACGTTGATCTTCGGAATCATGGGAGTGGTCAACCTGGCGCACGGCAGCTTCTACATGCTGGGCGCCTATCTTGGTTACTCGCTGTCGGCCGCCTTCGGCAACCTGGCACTGGCGCTGGTAATCGGCACCTTGCTGGCCGCGGCCTTCGGGGTTGTGCTGGAGTGGCTGCTGTTTCGCCACTTCTACCACCGGGACCACCTCGATCAGGTCCTGCTGACCTTTGGATTGATCTACATCTTTGAAGAGTTGCGCTCCATCGTTTGGGGGGATGAAGTCCACGGCGTGGCCATCCCCGCCATGCTCGATGGCTCCATTCCTCTCACTGACACACTCTCCTACCCCGTGTACCGGTTGTTCATGTCAGGGGTTTGTATCGTGATCGCCGGGGGGCTCTACTGGCTGATCTCGAAAACACGCCTGGGCATGAAGATCCGAGCCGGAGCGTTCAATCGCGACATGGCAGAGTCGCTGGGGGTCAACATCAAACTCATTCATGCCACCGTATTTGCGCTAGGCGTGGGACTTGCCGCCGTGGCCGGCATGGTGGCAGCCCCCGTATCCAGCGTGTATCCCAACATGGGCGCATCGGTACTCATCATGTGTTTTGTGGTGGTCGTGATTGGGGGCATCGGATCGGTGCGGGGAGCCCTCATTGCTGCGCTGTTGGTGGGACTTGTGGACACCTTCGGAAAGGTTCTCCTCCCGTCCATGGCCAGCATGTTGGTGTACATGTTGATGGCGGCGGTGCTCCTTTGGAAACCGGAAGGCCTTTTTAAACAATGAGCACTCCCAAAGCCCATACCGAGGTGCTGCCGCGCAGCGCGCAATTGACCCTGGCACTGGGGCTGGCCGCCCTGCTCTTATTCCCAGCCGTCGGCAGCGACTTCTACGTACAGATGGTCACGCGCATGATGATCATGGCCATCTTCGCCATGAGCCTGGACCTCTTGCAGGGGGTGACCGGCCTGGTGTCGCTGGGCCACGCCGCCTACTTTGGCGTGGCGGGCTATGCACTCGCCTTTCTCACGCCTGCCGATACGCCAGTGAGCCTTTGGTGGTCGCTGCCATTGGCAGTGGCGGGCTCGGGGCTGGTGGCGCTCGTGATCGGTTTTTTTGTGGTGCGCACCCATGGCATCTACTTCATCATGGTCACCATGGCTTTTGCCCAGATGGTGTTCTACCTGTTCTTCGACAACAAGGTGCTCGGAGGCTCGGATGGCCTCTACATCAACTTCCGACCTGATGCATCACTCTTTGGCTGGCTGCCGTTTGATCTCGAAGGCCGTAAGACGTTTTATTACTTCACACTGGCACTGGTTGTTCTGGTGTATGGGCTGCTGCGCCGTCTACTGTGGAGCCCGCTGGGCCGAGCGCTCGCGGGGATCCGCATCAACGAGCACCGCATGCGCGCGATGGGTTTCGGCACACGTGGCTACAAGCTCACCGCATTCACCGTGGCTGGCGCCCTGGCGGGCCTGGCTGGTTACCTGTGGGGCGCGCAGACGGGCTATGTGAATCCCGAATTGATGGGTTTTCACATGAGCGCACACGCCATCATGATGGTCATCCTGGGGGGCATGGGCAATTTTGCGGGCGCCATCGTCGGAGCGTTTGCTTTTGAATACCTGTTGCATGTTTTCAAGGACATCACCAAACACTGGCAGTTGCTGATGGGCAGCTTCATCGTGCTGGTGGTGGTGGCGGCGCCGCGCGGGTTGCTGGGCATGTTGGGGCAACGCCACTCCAGCAAGGCCCCGGAAGGCACACACCATGGCTGACGCCCTGCTCTCTGCCAGCCAGATCACCAAACGATTCGGCGGTCTCGCCGCAGTGAACGGCGTGTCCGTAGACCTGTGGCGCGGCCATATCCACGCAGTGATTGGCCCCAACGGTGCAGGCAAGTCCACGTTGACCAATCTGCTGTCGGGCGACCTCCCCTCCACCTCGGGCCGCATACAGCTGGGCGGCACCGACGTGACGGGTTGGTCTCCTGAGCGCATCTCACGCCAGGGCTTAGGCCGCAGCTACCAAAAGACCAACATCTTTTTGCCCCTCACGGTACACGAGAACGTGCGCCTCGCAGCGCAGTCGAGGGAGTCGCAACAACCCTGGAACCCACTGCGCTGGTGGTCGGACACACGCAAACTCGCTATTAAAAACAGAGCTACTACCGCAAGACTGGAAAGCGCTATCGAGCTTTCTGGCTTAAAAGATCGCCGTATGTCCGTTGCCGGCGCCATGAGTCACGGCGAACAGCGGCAGTTGGAGATCGCCATGACCCTGGCTACCGAGCCGCAGGTGCTGCTGCTCGATGAACCCTTGGCGGGCATGGGCGTAGCCGAAGCGGAGCGCATGGTGCAACTGCTGCTGCGCCTTAAACCCGCCCACGCGATCATGCTGGTAGAACATGACATGGATGCCGTGTTTGCACTGGCCGATCACCTGACGGTGATGGTCAACGGCGAAGTGATTGCCCATGGAACGCCGCCTGAAGTCCGTGCTGATGCCGCTGTGCAAGCCGCTTACCTTGGGGAGGACCACTGAGATGACCACTGCCTGGATCAATGCCCGAGGCATCCACACCTTCTATGGCAGCAGCCACATCCTGCACGGTGTGGATTTCACCGTGGGCCAAGGCGAGACCATTGGCCTGATGGGCCGCAATGGCATGGGCAAAAGCACCTTGCTCAAGTCGCTGATGGGATTGGTCAAGCCGCGCTCAGGCAGCGTGGCTGTGGCGGGACGCGATGTCACAGGCAAACCACCTTATGAGGTGGCTCGATTGGGCATTGCCTATGTACCCGAAGGCCGAGGCATCTTTGGCAATCTCAGTGTGGTCGAGAACCTTCAAATGGCTGCGCGTGAGGGCACCCGGGGTCAACGCGACTGGACCTACGAGCGAGTACTCGAAACCTTCCCGCGGCTCAAGGAGCGCCTGGACCACGGCGGCCAGCAACTGAGCGGTGGGGAGCAGCAGATGCTGACCATCGGCCGCGCCCTCATGACCAATCCGGATGTCCTCATTCTTGATGAAGCCACCGAGGGCTTGGCACCGCTGATCGCCCGCGAGATCTGGCGTATCTGCAGCCTCATCAAGGAAAGCGGTATCAGCAGCGTGATCGTGGATAAGAACTGGAAACACGTCACCCAAATCACCGACCGCAACGTTATCCTCGTCAAAGGTCAAGTGGCGTTCGAGGGCAGTTCGCAATCACTGCATGCACAACCCCGTTTACTGGAGCAGTACCTGGGGGTCTAAGCACCGCCTCAAAACCGCCCGGTCCATGCTCAAGGCGCTTGAGGGCAAACGACAAACGACCAATCCTCCGCCAGAGGCGCTTGGTCACCGGGACGTGATCGTGATGGGTACGGCCAGCTGCGCGGACAGTCCGGCCGAATCCTTTGCGGTGACCAACAATTGGTAGCTGCCTGTCACAGGGCTCGGCCAGCTTGCGGTGATCGTGGTTCCAGCTACAGAAAAGCCCATACCCAGCGGGACACCCGCAATCGACACCGACAGATACGTTGCCCCTGCGGATGTGACAGATATTGAACCCGACAGCGGCTTGCCTGCAACCCCGACCAGGGACGATGCCGTGATGACAGGGCCTGCGGCGGCGATTTTCACGGCGTAAAGGCCCTTGCCTGCCAACCCAGTCTTTGTGTCCTTTGCTGTCAACGTCACGCTATAGGTACCGGCAACAGGTTTGGCCCAGCTCACGACACCGTCTGAGGACACGACCATGCCGGTGGGTGCACCCGCCAGGGTGTACGTGACCGGATTGGCAGATATGACATTGGCCTTGAAAGACAAAGCAATGCCAGGGCGGCCGGCAATGCTGGTGCTTTCCACCACCGGAGCCACAGGCGCCGCGACGGCAACGGTGTAGACACCCTGCCCAATGAGGGCCGTCTTGGTGTCTTTGGCAACGACGCCAACGGCGTACGTCCCTGCGACCGGAGCGGGCCACGCGACCACGCCCAAAGAGTTGATGGACATGCCAGATGGAGCCCCCGACAGACTGAACGTTACCGGATTGGACGCGCTGACTGCCGCCGTGAAGGTGAGTGCTGTGCCCACCTTGCCGCTGATGGTTGCGGGCGTGACGACAGGTGCCGTGGCCGGGACCGAAGCGCCGGACAACAATGGCACCAGCGCGGCGGCATTGGGTGTTCCCAGCCCAGAGAGTTCGTCATACCCCACCCGGGCCGAGCACGTTGCACAGGTGCCGTGACTTCCCTGCCGAATGTCGGCAAACCCGCTGGTGTAATTGGCGGAGACGGCTCCGATCTGGCCGTACAACAAAGCATGTGCGCCTCCGATCATGCTCTTGGCAGCCTGCAGCCGGCTCGCGTTGGCAATGGCCACCAATCCAGCCCACATCGGTGCAGAAAGGCTTGTGCCACCCGCGCTGATCCATTGCACGGCGTTGCTGCCAGAAGGCATCACAGCGACATAGTGACCTGTGGCGGGGTCTGCGTTCATGGCGACATCAGCAACCGTGCGGCGAACCACCGAACCCAAGCCAGGAAGCGATGTTTTTTGGTAACTGGGTGCCGAGGTGTAGGCGCTGGTACCGCCTCCGGTGCCCGACCAGCTGACCTCGCTGCGCGTTCCTGTGCCGGAGTAAGTCAAGGTTGTGCCCCCCACCGCAACGACGTTGGACGACACCGAAGGCCAGCTCACACCGGCACCAGAATCACCGGTGGAGGCCAGATAGGTCATTCCTGCCGCTGAAAAGGCGGAGTCCACGGAAGCCGTCCAAGTCCCCTCCTGCGCGCCAAAACTCATCGAAACCACACCCGGCCCCATCGCGTTGGCCAAACGTATCGCTGCCAGCAGGCTATTGACCGACGCATCCGGCGCCTCGATCAGAACAATGCGCGCCAAGGGAGCGATCGCGTGGACCCACTGCACATCCAGGGCAATTTCTGTGGCCCAACCCGCGTCATAAGCGGGTGAAGTACCTGCGATGCCGCCTGACGTGGAACTGTAGGCCACCCACAACTCGCACCTGGCAGAGGGCGATGCAGCCACCAAAGGCAAGGCGGTGCTGGCCGGGAGCACCTTGGACGTGCAAGTTGGCAAGCCGAACTTCTGATTGAAGGCTGCCAGCTCTGCGGCCACGTTGGGGTTGTGGTTCGCGTCCACGATATAGACGGTCTGCCCGGCGCCTAGCAACGCGGCCTGTGCGCCTGTCGGCTTGGAGCCCACCGCAGGCAGCACATTGAACCCATAGGCCGCACGTACCTGAGCGACTGAATAGGTGGTGACCACCCCAGTGCCCGCAAAGGGGGCCATGGCCTCCGTCGGCGCCGCCAACGAAATGCCCTGCGCTGCTTTGAGCTGAATCGCCTCCAATTTGTAAGGCGTCAATTGACGGGTGGACAGTGACCGCAACTCGTCAGGCACAAATTGGAACTTGGGCGCGATATTCGCTGACTGGTTGCCATCCAGCACATCCATATCATCCGGCGCATTCAGCACGACAGGGGCGATATGGAAGGTCGGTTGCACCACAAGGCGTGCGGCGTCTTCCGGCAAACTGTCTGATTCGATCTGCAGGATCGTGGTGCTCGACGCAACGTCGGCCGTGGCATCGGAGTCGGCCGATCCACCGCATGCCAGCACCGCGAACGGCAGCACTCCCAGTGCAAGCCAACGTGTGGGCGTCAAAAGACCTGTCAATGAACGTACTGGCATCAGGGGCTCCATGAAATGCGAAATTCACATCGCACACCATGAAAAAAGAGAGCCGCCATCGCCATGAAAGGGTTGCCGCTGCGCTGACGCGCCGTACCCGCACGTTCGCTGCAGGACTGATTTGGCAACCCCGCTGCCCTGCCCGCACCATGCGGGTTTAGACCGGTAGCTTTGCGGCCCCGACTTTCGTACGGGTGTGCCTTGATGCCGCAAATGTAATTCTTTGAAACACAAAAATCAATAAATTTGATAAAAATATTTTATCTATCAAATGAAGCAATGCGGGTTGCTCGATGCCCCCTGTCCGCCACAACCGCGCGCCGTCATGGCGGCACGGCGCTTTAGCGCACCGCCCGGTCGGTAGAATCATTGCCTCTATCGACTCAGGAAGAACGTCTTGTCCGACCGCTTTGCCGTACTGCCCCAATACGCTCTTCCAAAACGCGCCCTCACCACCCTGGCGGGCAAGTTTGCGTCGGCCCCACTGGGCGGCCTGACCACCTGGGTGATCCGCCGATTTGTAGCCCGCTACAACGTCAACATGGCCGAAGCAGCCAATCCAGACATTGCCAGCTACGCATCGTTCAACGACTTTTTCACGCGTGCTCTCAAGCCCGGCGCACGCCCACTGGCCCATGCAGATCTGATCTGCCCCGTGGACGGTACCATCAGCCAGTTTGGCGCTATCGAAAAAGACCAGGTCTTTCAGGCCAAGGGGCACACCTACTCCACAACAGCGCTGGTGGGAGGCGATGCGGTCGCCGCTGCGCGGTTTGACAACGGCCACTTCGCCACGCTGTATCTGAGCCCGCGCGACTACCACCGCATCCACATGCCATGTGCGGGCGAGTTGACGCGCATGGTGCACGTGCCGGGCGAGTTGTTTTCGGTCAACCCCACCACGGCGCGTGGCGTACCGGGCCTCTTCGCCCGCAACGAGCGTGTTGTGTGCTTTTTTGAATCGGCCCAAGGCCCCTTTGTGCTGGTGCTGGTGGGGGCCACCATTGTCGGCAGCATGGCGACGGTATGGCACGGCCAAGTGAACCCGCCTCGCACGGGCACTCTGCGCCAGTGGGACTACACCCCAGGGCAAGTGAAATTGCAGCAAGGCGACGAGATGGGCCGATTCCTGCTGGGATCGACGGTCGTGATGTTGTTTCCAAACGGGCCGCTGCAGTTCAATGCGCAGTGGACGGCAACCCGGCCCATTCAGTTGGGTGAACATATGGCCCATTGGGGATCGCGCTCAGCAACCGTTTGACGGTCAGCCGTCAGTGCAGGCCTAGAACCTTTTCTCAGGGAACCGCCAGCCCCTCCCAGTTGTTTTTGATTTCCAGGATCTCCGGCAGGATCGCGCAAAACGTATCCACCATGACTGGGTTGAAATGGGTGCCCGCGCTCTCTTTGATGGTGGCCACGGCACGGTCAACGGGCCATGCGTCCTTGTAAGGGCGCTTCATCGTGAGGGCATCAAAAACATCCGCTAGCGCAACGATGTGTGCAGCCGCTGGAATGGAAGTGCCCGACAGTCCTGAAGGGTAACCACTGCCGTCCCATCTTTCATGGTGGTGCAAGGCGATGTCTGCAGCCAGGCGGAATACCGGCGCATCGCTCTTGTTCAAAATGGTGTAGCCAATCTGGGTATGGGTTCGCATCACGGCCCATTCCTGGGCGCTCAGTGGCCCGGGCTTGCGCAAAATGGATTCGGGAATGCCGATCTTCCCTGTATCGTGCATTGGCGCCGCCAGTTCCACGTTGTTGCAATCGCAGGCACTCCAGCCACTGGCGGCCGCAAGGGCCTTGGCATATTCGGCCATGCGCCAGATATGTGCGCCAGTATCCGTATCGTTGTAGTGCCCCGCCGTGCCCAGCATGAAGATCGAGTCACGGTAACTTCTCTCCAACTGCGTCGCCCGCACCAAGGTGAGATGCGTACGCACCCGCGCAAGCACGACCGGTGGCGATATTGGCTTGACGATGTAGTCGACAGCCCCGACGTCAAAGCCAGCGGTTTCATCACCATCTGTGGCCAAACTGGTCACGAAGATCACCGGAATGTTCTCCGTCTCAGGACGAGACTTGAGGATTCGACACACGGCATAGCCATCCATATCGGGCATCTGAACATCCAGCAGGATCAGAGAGGGCCGGTGTTTACCCACCGCCGCAATGGCTTCTGCTCCGTTGCGCGCAAAGACCAACCGATGGTGCGGAGACAGCACTTGTCGCAACGCCGCCAGGTTATTGGGTTCGTCGTCAACGATCAAGATCGGTCCTGATGACATGGTCATTCCTCCAGCACGAGATGAAGCGTCTCAGCCAACGCGCGAATGCTCGCCTCTATTCCTCGAAAATCAAATTCTGATATCCCCTGCCGCATTGGGGCCAGTTGATATACCGTCAGGTACGGTGCCAACGCATCCAGCAGCGGCTCAATCTCATCGGGGCTGTCACCTTGGCACGCCGTGAAGGCTTGGCGAAGCAAGTGGGCGACCCGCACCGCGTCGGACACGGCTAGGGCTGCGCTGGCCGGGGCTTCAACGGCATCCTGCGCGTTGTCTCCGCCTGCATACCGTTGCACAGCGGCCACCGCAGCCATCATGGCAGCACGCAGGTGTCGCGCGGCCTGCGCGCGATCCCTCTCTTCAAGCACAGCAAGCTCCAAACCATGGGCTGCCTGCGCCACCCGCACAAGCGCCAGATTGCCCGCCGCGCCCTTTATCTTGTGCGCCAGCCGCGACACCTCGGACGCCTTCAAGCCATCCAGACGATCCATCTCAGGGCCCTGGTCGCGCACAAAGCCGCGCAGGTTCTGCTGAAAAACCCCTTCATCGCGCCAGCGGGACACGCCGCGTTGGATATCAATATCTACGGCAACGGCCGATGGCTGGAGCACATCGTCTTTGGCGCTTTCAGGGCCTGAAAACGCTCCGCGTTCATCGATAACCGCCCGCTCGCCCCGCTCCCACTGCGCGAGGCGATACACCACGTCCACCAATTCGTCCACGTCGAATGGCTTGGCGACAAATGCATCCACCCCCGCATCGAAAGCGGCATCGCGATGCACCTTGAAAGCACCGGCGGTCAACGCCACGACGGGTACTTGCGCCAAGCGCGCCGTGGCGCGCATCTGCCGTGTGGCGGTGTAGCCGTCCATGATAGGCATTTGCACATCCATCAGCACCACGTCGAAGAGCGAGTCACGGTCCTGCTGCAGCGCCAAGGCCACGTGGCCATCTTCGGCCAAGACCACGGTGGCCCCCTCGCCCTCCAAGATGCGCTTGGCCACCTCGCGATTGATCTCGCTGTCATCCACCACCAGCACCTCCACTCCAAGTAGACGCCGGGATGGACTCGTAAGCACTACGGCGCTGGGCAGCAGTCCTCTGCGGATCTTGGCCTCTTGTACCGCGTTGTACAGACTGGAGCTGGTGACCGGTTTGCTCAACACCACATCCACAGTGTCTGCGCCAGGCATTGCGATCAACCGCTCTCGGTCGTAAGCGGTCGCCATGATGATGATCGGCGCAGGCTCCAGGGCATCTTGGTGCGCGCGGATACGCTGTGCTGCCTCCAGCCCGTCCATGCCAGGCATGCGCCAATCAAGTAGCAAAACGTCATAGGCGGTGTCTCCATCGCGTTCCACGGTCTCAACTGCCTTAGCCCCCGTATCCACCGCCTTCACCTGCCAGCCCATGCTGGCTGCCGTTTCTGCCAGCATCGTGCGTGCGGTCTCCTGGTCGTCTGCAATCAGGATGCTTTGGTGCAGCATCTGCGGAGTTGCACTTTGAACAGGATCGCTTCGGTCAAACTCCAGCTCGAAGAAAAACTCACTGCCTTGCCCCGGCTCGCTGCGCACGGAAAGCACACCGCCCATTAATTCGACCAGCCTGCGGCTGATGGTCAGTCCCAAACCGGTCCCGCCAAAACTGCGCGTGGTGCTGGAATCCGCCTGCGAAAAAGCCTGGAAAATAGTCGCCTGGCGATCGTGCGGAATGCCGATCCCGGTGTCGGACACGGAAAAACGAAGGCGCACCTTCTTGGGCGTTTGAGCGGCGCGGTTTGACGGCGTGATCTTTACGGCCACCTCGCCAGTGTTCGTAAATTTGATGGCGTTTCCCGCCAGGTTGATCAGCACCTGCCCCAATCGCAGCGCATCCCCTTTGAGGAACTCTGCCCCCTCGGGCGACGGACTCACGACCACCTCGATCTGCTTGTCGCCCACGGAGGAAGACATGATGCCTGCCAGATTGTCCAGCGTATCGCTGAGGCGAAATGGGACATTTTCAATGTCCAACCGCTGCGCCTCGATTTTTGAAAAATCGAGAATGTCATTGATGATGCCCAACAGAGAACGGCCCGCACCGTGAATTTTGAGGACCATGCCACGTGTCCCTGGCGCCAAGGCCTGCTGTTCCAGCAAATAGCACAGCCCCAAAATGGCGTTCATCGGGGTGCGTATCTCGTGGCTCATGTTCGCCAGGAAGTCCGACTTCGCCTGGGCCGCGTTATCGGCCACATCCCGGGCGAGCCGCAACTCTTCCTCGCGCTGCTTGCGTTCAGAGATGTCCGAGATGAACGCGACATAGAAATGCCGGGTCGCGGATATTTCTGCGTGACCAAGGGCAAGGTATGCGTCGAACGTACTTCCATCTTTGCGGCGCACGACAATCTCACGCCCCGATCCGACGACCAGATCCTCCATGGCAGGTTTCATGGCCCGCAGCGCGCCGCCGTCCTCGCGCACCTGCGCATCGCCCAACAACAATGAAATGCCCTGGCCCACCACATCGTCAGCGCTCCAGCCAAACAACTGCTCTGCCGCCGGGTTGAAGTGTTGCACGATGCCGCGTTCATCGATGCTGACGATGCCACTGACCGCTGAGCGGACGATCGCCGCCACCTCCATGGTGGCGATGTGCACCAGGTGTTCGAGGCGATCTCGATGTTCGGTCAGCTCGGCCTCTCGCTGTGCCACCGCAGACTTCATGGCCTCGAAAGACGAACGCAGGTCTGACATCTCCGCCCCCCGCACCTTGGGAAGCGGGGTGTCGTAATGCCCCTTTGCCATCGCCTGGGCCGCGGCCGTAAGTTGCTGCAGCGGATACAGCGCCTTGCGCACCGCCCATGCGATGAACAACATGATCAGTGCCGCCGCGACACTGATCGTGATGAGTGACGCAGCACGGCTGGCCTCCAGCAGCGGCTGGATGTGGCTGTAGGGAAACTCATAGAAAAGCACCAAGGAATCCTCTTGCTCGTCCGGATTGACCGGCACTCGGATCACAGCCACGCGCTGGCTCTGCAAGAGCTGAACCTTCGGGGCATTCAACGAGCTGCGGCCCCCGCTGGTGTCCAAACCGGGAAACGCGTCAACAGCGCGATAAGGCTTTCCTTTGTCGAAGCCAAACGTTCGTGATGCATCGGGATGCCACAAGAAATCGCCCTCTGCATTGATCAGGTAGCCTTTGAGGCTGCCCTGCGACTTGATGGCCAGAGATTGCGTCCACTGCGCAAACTCCGCATTGATCACCATGATGCCGATCACGGCGCCATCCGCAGCGACCACGGGAGTTGCCACACGCACCATCGGGCGCGGGGGCATTTCCACGCGCCCGCCTTCGCGATTGAGCGTGATGGGGGAAAAATGGGTTTGCCCCGCACGCAGCTTGATGGTTTCACGAAAGTAATCGTTGTCGGCCTTTCGCTGCAACTGCGCGGGCGCAATGCGTGATATGCGGGAGTCACGCTGATCTACCCGGGCAATCTCGCGACCGCCATCCTTGACGCCGATGAAGCGAATCTGTGCATAGTCCGGGTGCGATCGGATCAGCGCTTCAAAAATGGTATCCATGCGATCCAGCCATTCTTCGGCAGACTCGCCGCGCACGGGGTCATGCCCCCCGTTCTGCAGGGTACGGATGTAGCCGGCTACCGGCGGTATGCCCGTGAGCAGCGCCAAATCGTTGCGCATGCCATTGAAGCGGTCCTGCAGGTAGGACTTTCCGCTTTGTGTCGTGGACACCAATTGCTGGTCAAACAGCTGCTTGAGCGATGCCTCCTCGCGAGACACCGTGACGCCACTGACCACCAACGCCATGGCGACCACCAACGCAAAGGCGCCCAATTGGATAAGCGTCTGCAATTTGCTGTGATCGGCCCGGCTGCTGCGCATAGAACCCCTCTGCTCCGTGGGTTAAAAGAACAGGCGCCATGCAGCGGCAGCACCCGGTTACACCTTATCCGGTAACCAAGTTTCAGTAAACAGAAATTGGCGCATCCCCTCGCGCCGCGCGCCCCTCCTTGAAGGGACGCTGCCTCTGACGCTCATCACCGATCAGGTTGGCGGGCCAAAAGAAAAGCCGTGGGCTCCAGTTGCAGCGCTTCAGGATTGACCGGCGACTCGTGCCCGACCAAGTACACCATCAGCGTGTTGCGCCGCACAACCACATGGCTGACTGTCTCGCGCTGCTGATTCCAGTGCACAAACGCACCAGGTTTGAAAAGGGGCATGTAGTAATAGGCGGTCGGATCCATGGCTTGCGGCTCCTTCCGCGTGGCTGCACCTTTGAATGGCGCGCCCTGCGGTCCGTGGGAGACCGCTGGGGCCATGCTAGCACTGAACGCTGAGAAACAAGCCCCGATGGGAGCAAAACCTTGAACAAAGAACCTTTTCAAAGTTTTTTTGGTTTCACAAGTCGCTAACCCGCAGGGTTGGAGTGCAATATCTAAAAGGCGTTGAACAGGTTGTGCTAGCGACCCGCGCCGCCAAGGGTCAAGCGGACTGCTTCGCTGCAAACGCCAGCACCGCCTCCAGCATGCGCCGCAGATGCGGCTGCACCCGCTCAGCCGCCTCGGGCAAGTAGTCAAAGGGCAAAGCCTCCTGCATGTAGCTGCACTGCGTCATCTCCAGTTGAACGGCGTGCACGCCCTGCCCTGGCTGACCATAGTGGCGCGTGATGTGCCCGCCTTTGAAGCGGCCATTGAGCACGGCCGTGTAGCCAGTGGCGGCCTTGCCGATAGAAAGCAGCTCCTGCGCCAATGCGGGGTCGCAGCTTTCTCCATTGGCAGTACCCAGGTTCAGATCAGGCAGCTTGCCTTCAAAAAAGCGCGGCAACACCGAGCGGATCGAATGGGCGTCCCACAACATCGCCACACCATGATGACTACGGATGCGGTCGAGTTCGGCGCGCAGTTGCGCGTGGTAGGGCGCCCAGACGGCGTCGCGGCGGGCGGCCACTTCTGCGTCATCGGGCACGTCGCCCTGTGCGTAGATGGGCGTGTCGGCAAAGGTGTCGACCGGGCACAGCCCGGTAACGCTCTGGCCGGGATACAGGCTGGCGCCATCAGGTGGACGATTCAGATCGACCACATACCGCGAATGCGTGGCAACGAGGATGGAAGCCCCCATGTCTTTCGCAAACGCGTACAGCCGCTCCATGTGCCAGTCGGTGTCGGGCACATGGCGGGCCTCTTCGGTGAAGCGAGCAGCCAATGCAGGCGGCACATAAGTGCCCGCGTGCGGCATGGAGATCAAAAGCGGCTGAGTGCCCTGGTGAAAGAGGAACGGGGGTGGTGTGATGTCAGTCATGGCAAGTTCAGAAATAAAACAAAGACAGCTCAGTCCGGTGCAATGGTCGCCGACCGGGCAGCCACAAAGGCCTGGGCCGCCGATTGGTGAAGCCCATGCAAGCCGCCTGACACGCGGCGCACACCGGCCACCCACAGGCTCTCGATAGCGGACGTACGGTGGCTTCCAAACACATGGGCCGACAACATACTGTGCGCGGGCAGGTCACGCAGCGCCACATGCTGCGCGTTCAGCGCCACCATGTCGGCCTGCTGGCCCACGGCAATGCCGGCAATGGATCGCCCTGCGGCCTGCGCCCCACCTGCCACCGCCTGCAAGGTCATGGCGGTTGCGACATCGGGCTGTGCGGCTGTGGCCAACACGTTGCGCTGGCGACGCGACAGGCGCTGGCTGTATTCCAGCATCAGCAGTTCCTCGGCCGCGTTCACGCAGGCGTGGCTGTCCGAGCCCACACCCCAGCGGCCGCCATGCTGCAGCCACAGCGGCATGTCGAAAATGCCGTCGCCCAAATTTGCCTCTGTCGTGGGGCAGATGCCTGCCACGGCGCCCGTGCGTGCGGCGGCAGCGTATTCGTCCGACGTCATGTGCGTGGCGTGCACCAGGCACCAGCGGGCGTCCACGGGGGCGTGATCCAACAACCACTGCACAGGGCGCTGGCCGCTCCAGGCGATGCAGTCATCCACTTCCTGCGTTTGTTCGGCAATGTGGATGTGGATCGGGGCCTGCGGGCTCAGGGCAGTGAGGCCTTGCACGGCAGCGGTCAGGCTGTCGGGCGGCACGGCGCGCAGCGAATGCGGGGCAAGACCCAAAACGCCTCCCTGCGCTTGTGCGGTGGGCGCTAGCCGCTCCAATAATGAGAGCATGTTGTCGGTGCTGCGAATAAACCGTGCCTGGTCGGCGCGGGGCGGCTTGGCGCCAAAGCCGCTGCTCTGGTACAGCACTGGCAGCAACGTGATGCCCATGCCGGCATTGCGCGCGGCGCGCAGCAGCGCCAGCGACAAAGTGGCGTCGTCGGCATAGGGGGTGCCGCCCTGGTCGTGGTGCACGTAATGGAACTCGCACACCGAGGTGTAGCCTGCCTCCAGCATCTCCACATAAAGCCAGGTGGCGATGGCCTCCAGCGACTCAGGGGTGATGCGCGAAGCAAAGCGGTACATCAGGTTGCGCCAGCTCCAGAAGCTGTCCTGGCTTTCTGCGCGGTACTCGGTCAAGCCTGCAAACGCGCGCTGGAATGCGTGCGAGTGCAGGTTGGGCATGCCGGGCAGCAGGGGCCCGGAGGCGACCGGGGCGCCCTGCGGCGCGGTGGTGTTCGCAGTCACCGCACTGATACGCCCAGCCCTGTCCCACTGCACCAGCACGTTGCGCGCCCAGCCGGTGGGCAGCAGCGCATCGGCCGCAAAAAGGCTGTGTGAAGCGTCAAGCGACATGATGCGCTCCCTGGTGTGTGTGAATGCCCAGGCCATCGGTGGCCACACGGCCCTGCCGAACGATGGTGCAGGCGGGCTTTTGGCCCAACCAGTAGGCCAGCTCTGCCGCCTCGTCCACAGGCCACAGCACGAAGTTGGCGGGTCGGCCCGACGCTATCAAGCCGTGCGAATCCTGCAGGCTCAGCGCACGCGCCGCATGCGTGGTGATGCCTGCCAGCGCCTCAGGCACCGTCAGGCGGAACAGCGTGCACGCCATGTTGGCCATGAGCAGTAGGCTGAGCGCGGGCGACGTGCCCGGATTGTGGTCGGTGGACACCGCCATGGGCACGCCCGCAGCGCGCAGGGCCTCGATGGGCGGCAGGTGCGTGTCGCGCAGCGTGTAGTAGGCGCCGGGCAGCAGCACGGCCACGGTGCCAGAGGCCTTCATGGCGGCGATGCCGTCGGCCGACAAGTGCTCGATGTGGTCGCACGACAGCGCGCCGTAGCGTGCTGCCAGCGCCGAGCCGCCCATGTCCGACAACTGCTCGGCATGCAGCTTGATGGGAATGCCCAGCTTTTGCGCGGCCTGAAAGACCTGCTCCGTCTCCGCCAGCGTGAAGGCGATGCGCTCGCAAAACACGTCCACGGCATCCACCAGGCGATCGGCCGCCAACGCGGGCAGCATCTCGTTGCAGACCAGATCGGTGTAATCCTGGCTGCGGCCGGTGTACTCGGGCGGCAGGGCATGCGCGCCCAGAAAGGTGGTGCGCACCGTCACGCCAAACGCCTCGCCCAGACGGCGGGCCACGCGCAATTGCTTGCGCTCGTGTTCCAAGGCCAGGCCGTAGCCCGATTTGATCTCGATGGCGCACACGCCCTCGGCCAGCAAGGCCTGCAGGCGCGGCGCGGCCAGGGCGAAAAGTTCGTCTTCGGTCGCGTCGCGCGTGGCCCGCACCGAGGACACGATGCCGCCGCCCGCCTTGGCCACCTCTTCGTAGGTGGCACCGGCCAGACGCATGGCAAATTCGTTGGCGCGTTGGCCGCCGTAGACCAGGTGGGTGTGGCAATCGACCAAACCGGGCGTGGCCAGCGCGCCCCGTCCGTCGTAACGCGGCCAGGCGCTGAAGGCGGCTGGCAACTGCGCCTGGGGCCCCACCCAACGCACCCCACCGCCCTGCACCACCACACAGGCGGGTTCGCCCTCAGGCACCGCCACATCAGCCACGCACAGGTGCGCCACTGGCCGCAAACCTGTCCACACGCCGTCGGCGCTGGGAGCGGAAGAAAACTGGGGGCTGGGGCCGTTTGGAGGCAATGGTTTTGCGGTGGTGCTCATGGGTCGATTTGCTACTCAATTAATAGCTGCTAGCGCTTGATAATAAAGCGCTGGCGGCCATTTTCATTCAAATTCTTCAGATCTAAATCAATGCGAGGACCCAGCGGGGTGAAGCGTCACCCAGGCCAACACCGGGGCGCTGCTGGCGTTCTGCGTCTCGCAGTGGGCTTCCCATGGCGCCAAGCCGCTTGCCACCTCGGCGCCATGGGCATTGGCATCCATCCACCACACGCCCTGCCCCACTTTCAACACGCGCGCACTTACGCCGTCGGTGTCATCACCACGCCACTGCCAAGTGCCCTGCAAGACCATGCACAGGCCCGCCCCCCCCGCCGCAGGCGGCGGCACACCGTGCAGCACCTGCAGCTTGCCGCTCCAGGCGCCTCGGCGCTGCATGAGGTTGAAGTCGGTAGAGGTGCCTCCTAACATGCGGCAATCCACGGGCTCATCGCCTGAGAACGCGAAGGGCTGCCAGGGCCGGTCCAGCGCATGCTCCCAGCGCCCGCTCTCGCCTTGCAAAAGCACCCCATCGCCCTGCAGCAGCATGATCTGCCGGTCAATGCCCGGAAAGGCCGAAAACGGTCCCGGTGTGGCGATGGTGGCCACGCTCACCCGCCACTCAAAATCGTCCATGCCCGCACCGGGCGGCCAGCAGACCAGCTCCTGCGTGCTGCCCCCTCCGTTTTTCCAGGGCACGCGGGGCACGTCAGCCAGATCAAAAAACTCCATCACCCCCAGACATTCACGCAACATGCTCACCACCCTCAGGTTGGCCCGCACACAACAAAGGAAACAGCGGGTGGTTCATCTCGGCCCCTGCGGGCAACACGTCTGCCAGGCCGGGAAACTCGGGCGAGGTTTTCCACGGCCGGGGCGCATGGCGCGTGTCGTCGCCGAGGAAGCGCACCGAGAACACGCGTCGGCGGTGAGACCCCTCCACACCGCCCGCCGCATGCAGCGTGAGCATGTGAAAACACACCACGTCGCCGGGCTCGAGCTCCCAGCCGACGATGGGGAAGGCGTCGCGGTTGGCCTCCACATCCGGCAGGTCCTGCAGACTGCCTTCAGGGAACCACTTGGCCTGGTTGTCCAGGAAGGTGCGCGGCATCAACCACGGGCCCTTGTGCGAGCCGGCCACGAATTCAAGCGTGGCTGCGCGGGATACAGGGTCTACCGGAATCCACATGCTGATGTTCTGCCGGCCGTCGATGTTGTAGTAAGGCTGGTCCTGATGCCACGGCGTGCGCTGGCGCGTGCCGGGCTCTTTGACCAGCACATGGTCGTGGTAAAGCCGCACGGAGCGCGACTGCATCAGCCGCTGTGCCGCCAGGGCCAGCGGCGTTTCGTGCACAAAGCGGCCAAACTGCGGAATGTCCTGCCAGTTGCAGAAGTCCTCAAAAAAACGCCCCGGGTCGTCCGGGCGGCTGGCCACCTTGGCGCGCGGGCTGGGCGCGGCCAGATTGGCGTCGATGCCTTCACGCAACAAAGCGACCTCGTCCGGCGCGAGCAACTGCTTGATGCACAACGCACCATCGCGGTCAAAGCGGGCGATGTCGTCTTCTGTCAGGCGAGCCTGCAAGCGCTGCCGAAAACGCTGTTGAAAGCGCTCTTGAGGGCTGTTTTGTTGGCGTTTTTGTGGGTGCGGGTCCATGGCGTTTGAAAGCGGGGGCATGCGAGCCTGTCTCCTTGTGTGTTGTTCACGTTCACCGTGGTCATGCGCCGCACCACCCCCCGTCGCCCGAGCCTCAGGCGCGGGTGAGCACAGCCTGCAAAAACGAGCGCGTGCGCTCTTGCGTGGGGTTGGTAAAGATGGTGGCGGGCTCGCCGGCTTCGATGATTCCGCCACCGTCCATCACCACGACCACATCGCCGACCTCGCGGGCAAAGTCCATTTCGTGGGTGACCACCATCATGGTCATGCCCTCGCTGGCCAGCAGCTTCATGACCTGCAGCACCTCGCCCACCAGCTCAGGGTCGAGCGCGGACGTGGGCTCGTCAAACAGCATCACGCGCGGCTCCATGGCCAGGGCACGGGCAATGGCCACACGCTGCTTTTGCCCACCTGACAGGCTGGCCGGCATGGCATTGGCCTTGTGCGCCAGGCCCACCTTGGCCAGCAGCGCCTGGGCACGCTCGTCGGCATCCTTGCGCGGCAGGCCCCGCAGCTTGCGCGGGCCCAACGTGACGTTGTCGAGCACCGACAGGTGCGGAAACAAATTGAAGGACTGGAACACCATGCCCACCTCTTCGCGCAAGGCGTTGAGGTCGGGCTCTGGCAACATGCGGCCGTCCTGCACCAGCGTGCGACCGCAGATCTCAACCGTGCCGCCCTCGGGCTGCTCCAGGCCGTTGCAACAGCGCAAAAAGGTGCTCTTTCCCGAGCCGCTGGGGCCGATCACCACCACCACCTGCGATGGCAGTACATCAAAGTCAATGCCGTTCAGCACCACATGGCTGCCAAACGATTTGCGCAAACCGCGAATGCGCACCATGGGCCCGGCGGCCGGATCGACCGCGTTCACTACAGACTTTTTCATTGCACCATTCCTCCAGCGCGCAGGCGCAATTCCATGCGGCGCAGCACCAGTGTGGTGATGCCGGTCAGGATGAAATACACCACCGCAATGGCCAGATAGACCTCCAGCGACCGGTACGACACGCTGATGATCTTCTGCCCCTCGTGCATCACGTCGTGAATGGTGAGCAACGACACCAGCGCCGAGTTCTTGATCAGTGCGATGAACTCATTGCCCAGCGGCGGAATCATGCGCACCAGAGCCTGCGGCAACACGACCGTGCGCATGGCCAGCCCCGACGACATGCCGATGGAGCGCGCTGCCTCCATCTGTCCTTTGTCGATGGACTGAATGGCGCCACGCACCACCTCGGACACATACGCACCCGAGTAGATGCCCAGGCCGATCACGCCGCACACAAAGGCGGGCAACAAAATGCCAAACTGAGGCAAGCCAAAGAACAGGATGAACAGCTGCACCAGCAGCGGCGTGCCACGGATCACGGCCACATAGGCCGTGCACAAGCCGTAGATCACGCGGCGCTTGGGGTTCAGGCGGCCAATGCCCACGAGCAGGCCCATGACACAGCCCAGCAGCAGCGCGGCGGCCGTGATTTCCACGGTCACCAGCGCGCCCGCCAGCAGCTGGGGCATGCCGGCCCAGACGGGAGAAAAGTCGAGTTCCATGGCGCAGTCCCGCTATTGGTTTACTTGGCGGCGCTGTTGCTAAACCACTTCTTGACGATGGCCGCATACGTGCCGTCGGCCTTGAGCTTGGTGATGGCACCGTTGACGGCCTTCGTCAGTTCGGGCGTGTCCTTGCGCAGGGCCATGCCGTATTCCTCGGTGGTGAGCTGCTCGTCCAGCACACGCAGGCCGGGGCGGGTGCGCACGTACTGGAAGGCGGCGGGCTTGCCCGTCACGGCGGCATCCGCACGGCCAATGTCGACCAGGTTGAACATCTCCTGGTTCTTCTCGACCTCGACACGCTGCACCTTGGGGAATTTTTCGGTCAGATATGCCACCGACTTGGTGCCCACCTGCACGCTAACCTTCTTGCCATCCAGGTCGGCCAGCTTGTTGATCGCTTTGTTGTCGGCCTTCACCATCACCACCAGGCCACCGGCGTAGTAGGAGTCGGTGAAGTCCACCACCTTCTTGCGCTCGTCGGTGATGTAGATGGCGGATACCGCCATGTCAAAACGCTTGGAGATGAGACCGGGAATCAAGCCTTTGAAGTCGATGTCCACCCATTCAACCTGCTTGCCCATCGTTTTGGCGATGGCCTCCACCAGTTCAACATCAAAGCCCGTGCGTTTGCCGTTGTCGACAAACTCCATGGGCGGAAACGTGGCATCGGTGCCCACGCGCAACACGTTGTCCTGGGCTTGTGCACCCGTGGTGAACAAGGCGGCGGCGGCCATGCTGGCCAGTAAAAGATTGCGGCGAACATTCATGGGGAAAGCTCCTAAAGGGGTAAAGGAAATCAGGGAGGGGTGAGTTGGCGGGAGATACGCGCTGCGGCTACGACAGCCATGCCGACGAGTGCGGCCTCCTGCCCTTGGGCTCGCAAGATCGGGGCCATCAGGGTGATGGCACCTGCTGCCTGCCGGGGAGAACCAAACACGGGCACGCTGACACCCCACACGCCCGCATCCACCTCACCGGAGCTGACGGCATAGCCGGCTTTGACGATGCCTTCCAGCTCTGCCGCTGCAGCCTGCCGCTCCGGCGTGTCTGCGCCGTAGTGCAGGTCCAGAATGGCATGGCGCGTGGCCGGGGCCACATGGGCCAGCAGGCATTTGGCGGAAGCGCCCGAACGCAGCGGCACGCTGCGCCCTTTTTCAAACGAACACCGCAGGGCCTGCGTGCTGTCCACCATGTCCAGGCACACCACACTGTCGTTCACGGCCACCACCAGCCCCACGCTTTCGTGGGACTGCCGGGCCAGCGCCTGCATGTCGGGCCGCGCCTGGTGCACCAGGTGCGAAGCCATGTCAAAGCCCAATGCCAGTTGCAGACTGAGGGGCCCCGGGGCATAGTGCCCGCCGCTTTCCAGCACAAAACCCCACAGCTTGAGCCGCGCCAACTGGCGGTACAACGTGCTGCGCGCCAGCCCCGTGGCCTCCATCAACTCGGCAGCCGACATGGGCTGACCGTGTTGCGCCAATACCGCCAGCACGTGCAAAACACGGTCGGCAGCAGCAACGGAGGTGGGTCCACGGGTGGGCATGGACTCAGTATCAAAGGATTGCAAAGGCATTCAAACGCAGCATTCCCACCAAATGGGAATGCCCTTCCCTTTTTTCACCGTGCAGTCAAAATCCCCGCCTTCTGATTACTTCACCATGGGCAGCTTCAGGCCCTGCTTCTTCGCCGTTTCCACCGCCAATGGGTAACCCGCATCCGCATGCCGCATCACGCCGGAGCCGCAGTCGTTGACCAGCACCCGTGCCAGGCGCTCGGCTGCGTCGTCGGTGCCATCGGCCACGATGACCATGCCCGAATGCTGCGAGTAGCCCATGCCCACGCCGCCGCCATGGTGCAGGCTGACCCAGGTGGCGCCGCCCGCGGTGTTGAGCAACGCGTTGAGCAACGGCCAGTCGCTCACGGCGTCGGTGCCGTCCTTCATGGCTTCGGTTTCGCGGTTAGGGCTGGCCACGCTGCCGGTGTCCAGGTGGTCGCGGCCGATCACGATGGGGGCCTTCAGCTCGCCGTTCTTCACCATCTCGTTGAAGGCCAGGCCCGCGATGTGGCGCTCGCCCAAACCCAGCCAGCAGATGCGTGCGGGCAGGCCCTGGAAGGCAATGCGCTCGCCCGCCATGTCGAGCCAGCGGTGCACGTGTTTGTTGTCAGGGAACAGCTCCTTGATCTTGGCGTCGGTCTTGCGGATGTCTTCGGGGTCGCCCGACAGCGCAACCCAGCGGAACGGGCCCTTGCCTTCGCAAAACAGGGGGCGAATGTAGGCGGGCACAAAACCGGGAAAGTCGAACGCGTTCTTCACGCCTTCATCAAACGCCACCTGGCGGATGTTGTTGCCGTAGTCCACCGTGGGGATGCCCATGGCTTGGAAGTCGAGCATGGCCTGCACATGAACTGCGCACGATTGGGCTGCAGCCTTCTTCAGGGCCTCGTGCTGCGACACATCCTGCTGCGCAGCGCGCCATTGGGCCACCGTCCATCCCGCAGGCAAATAGCCGTTCACCAGGTCGTGCGCGGAGGTTTGGTCGGTCACCAGATCGGGCTTCAGGCCCCCGGCCTGGGCGCGCTTGACCAACTCGGGCAGCACCTCAGCCGCATTGCCCAGCAGCGCGATCGACACCGCCTCTTTGGCCGCCGTGTGCTGCTGAATCAGCTCGAACGCATGGTCGATGTCACGCGCCTGCTTGTCCACATAGCGCGTGCGCAGACGAAAGTCGATGCTGCTTTGCTGGCATTCGATGTTGAGCGACACCGCGCCCGCAAACGTGGCGGCCAGCGGTTGTGCACCACCCATGCCACCCAGGCCAGCCGTAAGAATCCACTTGCCCTCCAGCGACCCACCGTAGTGCTTGCGGCCCGCCTCGGCAAAGGTCTCGTACGTGCCCTGCACGATGCCCTGCGTGCCGATGTAGATCCAGCTTCCCGCCGTCATCTGGCCGTACATGAACAAGCCCTTTTGGTCCAGTTCGCTGAAGTGCTCCCAGTTGGCCCACTTGGGCACCAGGTTGGAGTTGGCCAGCAGCACGCGGGGCGCGTTGGCGTGGGTCTTGAACACGCCCACGGGCTTGCCGGACTGGATGAGCAGGGTTTCGTCGTCGTTCAGGTCCTTGAGCGAGGCGAGGATCTGGTCAAAACACTCCCAGTTGCGCGCGGCACGGCCAATGCCGCCGTACACCACCAGGTCCTGCGGGCGCTCTGCCACCTCGGGGTCGAGGTTGTTCTGGATCATGCGGTAGGCCGCCTCAGTCAGCCAGCTCTTGCAGGTGAGCTGGTTGCCGCGCGGGGCACGAATGACGCGGGTGGCGTCGTGGCGCGGGTCGGCATTGGTGGAGGAAGCTGCGGCAGCAATGATGGCGTCGTTGGCGTTCATGGAGGGCTCCTGGGTGAAGGTGATGGCGGTTGATCGATATAAATGAAGCGGTCAGCCACCCCGTTCGCCCTGGGCTTGTCGAAGGGCTTGCACAGGGAAGGCCCTGGCTTCGACAGGCTCAGCCCGAACGGTTTTGGGGGTGGATGCGCGCATGGGACTCAGGCGAAGCTAGGCAGGCATTGCGTAAGCGTTGTGGGCCATGCAGATTGCTGGGCCCACTCGCGCATGGCTTCGATGTCGGTGGCAAGAAAGCGGTCTTGCTCCAGATAGGCCACGCGCTGGCGGATGGCGGCGAGCTGATCTTCGATAAGAGGCGAACTCTTCAAAGCACGGTCGAACTCCATGCCCTGTGCTGCGGCCATGGCTTCGATCCCCACCATGACGGCGGCATTGCGCACCATGTCGCCCAGGCGGCGCGCGCCGTAGGTGGCCATGGAGACATGGTCTTCCTGATTGGCCGAGGTGGGCAGGCTGGTCACGCTGCTGGGGTTGGCCAAGCATTGGTTTTCGGCCGCCAGCGCGGCAGCGGTGACCTGGGCGATCATGAAGCCGGAGTTCACGCCGCTGTCGCGGATCAGGAACGCTGGCAGCCCCGACAGGCCGGGGTCCAGCAGCAAGGACAAACGGCGCTCGGAAATGGCGCCGATCTCGGCCACGGCCAGCGCAATGATGTCAGCCACAAACGCCACGGGCTCGGCGTGGAAGTTGCCGCCGGAGATCACGTCGCCATTGTCGAACACCAAGGGGTTGTCCGATGCTGCATTGGCTTCGATGGTCAACACGCGCGCGGCGTGGTGCAGGTTATCAAGGCACGCCCCCATCACCTGCGGCACGCAGCGGATGGAGTACGGGTCCTGCACGCGGCCGCAGTTCGGGTGCGAGGGATCGATGGCACTGCCGTCCAGCAACGCACGCACGGCAGCCGCCACGGCGATCTGGCCGGCTTGGCCGCGCGCATCGTGGATGCGCGCATCAAACGGCTTGACCGAGCCCTTGATGGCTTCGAGCGACAGGCAGCCCGCGACCAAAGCGGCAGCAAATACGCTCTCCGCGCCAAACAGCCCGGCCAGCGCGAGCGAGGTGGACACCTGCGTTCCGTTCAGCAGTGCCAACCCTTCCTTGGGACCCAGCACAAAAGGCTGCAAACCGATAGAGCGCATAGCCTCTGCCCCCGACACCACCGTGCCATTAACTTTGGCCTGCCCTTCGCCAATCAGCACGCAGGCCAAGTGCGCCAGCGGCGCCAGGTCGCCCGATGCACCCACCGAGCCCTTGGCCGGGATGACAGGAAGCACATTGGCATTGGCCATGGCCAGCAATGCATCCACGATCTCGGGGCGTATGCCCGAATGCCCGCGTGCGAGACTGATGGCCTTGGTGGCGAGGATGAGGCGCACCACATCGCCCGCCAGCGCATCGCCCGTGCCCACGCTGTGCGACAGCACCAGGTTGCGCTGCAACTCTGCCAGGCGCTCATGGGCAATCTTGGTGCTGGCCAGCTTGCCGAAGCCGGTGTTGATGCCATAGACCACCTGGTCTTCGTCCACGATGCGCTGCACCGTGTCCAACGACGCCTGCATGAGGGCGCGGGCCGATGGGTCGAGTGACAACTGCACGGGTGCTGCGTGAATGCTGCGCAACTCTGCAAGCGTGACGCGGCCGGGGTGCAGTGTCAGGGATGAATCGGTGGTTTGTGTCATGGCGTCGATCCTGTATATACAAGTAGGTACAAGCGTAAAAATCGGGGCGCTTCAGGCATAGCTTTCAACCAGCGGCGGGGTTCCCGTCGGCTCGGAAGCGGCTGCCCAAACGGTAGCGGGTGGCGGGGTGCAGGCAGCGCACCACGGTGATGGGCACGCCGCGCGACCAGGTGCGGCGGGTCAGCAGCAAACACGGCTCTTGAGGAGACATCTCCAGTAGCAAGGCCTGCTCGGCAGTAGGCATGACGGCATCGACCACATGCTCTATCTGGTCGAACGGCACATTGCGCACCAGGTATTCCGAAGGCTGCAGCTGGGTGAAATCCTGCACCGCAAACTGCGGCACCTGGCGGGGGTTCACGTGGCGGTCTTCCAGCTGCACCGGCAAACCGTCTTCACGGTGGACGCACAGCGAGTGAAACACCGACTCGCCCGTGCGCAAGTCCAGCGCGGCGGCTACTTCGAGTGTGGCCGAGATGCGCTCCACCGCCAGCACGTCGCAGCGGTAGTCATGCCCGCGCTGGCGGATCTCGCCGGCCAGATTGGCGATCTGCAGCAGCGTGGACTGGGGCTTGTCTTCGGCCACGAAGCTGCCCACACCCGCCACGCGCACGATGCGGCCCTGCTCTACCAGCTCGCGCAGCGCGCGGTTCACCGTCATGCGCGAGATGCCAAACTGGGTGACCAGTTCGTTCTCTGAGGGCAGCCGGTCGCCCGCACGCCAGATGCCTTCCTGGATCTTGCGCGAAATATGGTCCTTGACCTGCTCGTACAACGCCATGGCCTGAGCGGGCGCGGCCACAGTCGGCGCCGCCTTGGCGGTGGCGACGCTGCGCGGTGGTGCTGCAGCAAGCAGGCGGGAAGGACGAGTGCTCATGGAGGATGGCAGTTCAATGCAGGTCGGCTGCCATGGATTCGGCGCGGATCTCTTCGGTGAGGCGCGCCTTGAGGTCCATGAACTCAGGGCTGGTCTTGATCGTGTAATGGCGCGGGTGCGGCAGGTCCACCGCCAGTTCGGTCTTGATGCGACCGGGCCGCGCGCTGAACACCGCCACGCGGTTGGCCATGAAGATAGCCTCATCAATATCGTGGGTGACGAACAACACGGTCTTGCGCTCGGCCTCCCAGATGCCCAGCAGCAGCTCTTGCATAAGCACACGGGTCTGGTTGTCCAGCGCGCCAAAGGGTTCGTCCATCAGCAAAATCTTGGGGTCATTGGCCAGCGCGCGGGCAATGGCGGTGCGCTGCTGCATGCCGCCCGACAGCTGCTTGGGAAAGTGCTGCTCAAAGCCGCGCAGCCCCACCTTGGCGATGAAATAGTCCGCGCGCTCTTTTTGCTGCGGCTCGGGCATGCCGCGCTCGCGCAGGCCAAATCTGATGTTCTGCTCAATCGTGAGCCAGGGGAACAGCGTGTAGCTCTGGAACACCATCCCGCGCTCTGCGCCTGGGCCTTCGACCGGCGCGCCGTCGAGCAGCACGCGGCCGCTGGTGGCATGGTCCAGCCCAGCGACGATGCGCAGCAGCGTGGACTTGCCACAGCCCGAAGGGCCGAGGATGGTGACGAAATCGTTGTCGCGCACTTCAAAATCCACCGGCTGCAACGCTTGGGTGCGCTGGCCCTTGGCGGTTTCAAAAACGCGAGAAACAGCTTGAATGGAAACGCGGCTCATCGCACAAAACTCCAGGCAAACAGGCGATGGTTCATCGCCTTGAAGGCAAAGTCAGACACCAGGCCAATGAGGCCGATGACGATGATGCCGAAGATGATCTGGCCGGTATTGAGGAGCGACTGGCTGTCGGTGATCATGTGACCAATGCCTGACGATGAACCGATCAGCTCGGCCACGATCACGTAGGTCCAGGCCCAGCCCAGCACCAGACGCAAGGTTTCGGCGATCCCCGGCGCAGCACCGGGGATCAGCACCCGCTTGACGATGCCCTTGTGCCCTGCGCCCAGCGTATAGGCAGCCTCCACCAGGTCGCGCCGCGCGCTGCCTACGGTGACAGCCACCATCAACGTAATCTGGAAGACCGAACCAATAAAGATCACCAGGATTTTCTGCATCTCGCCAATGCCTGCCCACAGGATCAGCAGCGGAATGAACGCTGAGGCAGGCAGATATCGGCAAAACGACACAAAGGGCTCAAAAAACGCCTCGACTCCCTTGTAGGCGCCCATGGCAATCCCCAAGGGCACAGCCACGACGGCCGCCAGGATGAAGCCCCCAAAGACGCGCCACACCGTCATGCCGATGTCTTTGTGAAACCCGTATTCGGCAAACAGCAGCCAGGCCTCCTTGGCCATGGTGATGGGGCTGGCCAAAAACGTGGGAGACACATAACCACCCAGCGTGAAGAACGCCCACACCAGCACGAACATCACAAAAAACCCCAGGCCCAGCAACCAGCGTGCACGGGCGCTCACGGGCTCCAGGGGAGCCAGTGAGCGCGGGCGTGTACTGGCCTGCGGCTTGGAAACGGACAACGGTTGCACTGCAGACATGGCGCGATCTTCCCGGCGGATTACTTGATGAAGCTCGCGTCGAAGGTGACCGCCAGATCTGCAGGCGCTTTGCGAATGATGCCGGCCTCCAGCAGGATGGCTGTGGCGTCTTTCATGAACGTGGTCAGCTCGCCCGCAAAGAATTTCTGATTGGCTGCCTTGTCCTGCCAGCGCAGGAAGGCGGACGATTTGGCGAACTGTTCACCTGTCTGCTTGACGGCCGAACCCATGATTTCATTGGACTTGGCGGGGTCGGCCTTGATCATGTCGAGCGCCGCAAAGTAAGAATTGGCCAAGGCTTGCGCGGCTTTGGGATTGGCCTTGAGCCAGGTGGGGTCGCAGCCCACGGTGTCCATCACCATGGGGTAGTCGAGCGTGGTGGCCAAAATTTTGCCCGCTGCGGGGTTCTCGCGCACGGTCGACAGATAGGGCTCATAGCTCATGGCTGCGTCGTTCTGACCGGCCACAAACGCCTGCGCCGCAGCCTGGGGCGACAGCGTGGTGGTTTTCACGTCCTTCAGCGTCATGCCGTTTTTGCTGAGCATCCAGGCCAAGCCAAAGTAAGGCGCGGTGCCAGGTGCATCCACACCGATGGTCTTGCCCTTGAGGTCGGCAAAGCTCTTGATATCGCCGCGCACGGCTATACCGTCGGCGCCATAGGACTTGTCCATCTGGAAGATCTGCACAATCGGCACGCCATTGGCGTTCCAGGCGACATGCGTTTCGACCGTGGTGGCCGCGCACTGGATGGACTTGGAAGCCAAGGCCAGATGACGGTCCTTTTGCGGAATCATCTTGATTTCCACATCCAGGCCATTCTTCTTGAAGATGCCCGCCTTGTCGGCCAGCGTGAGCGGTGCAAAACCTGTCCAACCGGACATGCCCAGCACAATTTTGGTGTCCTGCGCATGCGCAGCCGAAGCCAAGCTCATCACGCATGCCGTTGCCGCTGCCAGCGACGTCCATTTCACAACCGATCGAGTCATCATCTGCTCCTGTTTGAAGAAAGTACCTTGGTCCGCTCCAGCCGGTGCGCCCGCCCACATGGGATGCCATCATGACAGCGTGCCATACCTGTCTATACAGGGTAAACGCTAAAAAAGGCCGAAACTGTCGGAGTCAATACAAAGCAATAAAAGGGCCACCCCTCGAAAGCGGATATCGATTGCTGTGGCGAAAATAATTTACTATTAATTTGATAGCTAACAGTGCTTACATATCAATCGCTAGAGGTCGATTTTTATGACCGCCTCACACTGAGTCGATCCAGTGTGTTGCTTCTTCACGCAAGCCAATCCGCACCAGCGGTGTGCATGCAACTCTGCTCGCCACAGCCCCCTTACAGGGCGTTGGCGCCGGCGCAGAACCAAGCCACTTTTTACTCAAGTGCCGACGCCCCCGTGAGCCACACGAGCGGCTCTCCAATCTGCACGCCCATTGGGAACGGGGGCTGAAAAAGTGGCGCAGTCGGAGGTCTGCGATGTGGCCCAATCAGGTCTAGGCGGCAACAGCTCTGGAGCTCGTAAGCACGACACGCCCAGTCTTTGCCTTCACCTCACTCAAACGAACCTCCACCTGTGGCGTCGGATCTAGGGCTTTGTCACTACGCAGCTCATCGAGAAAGTCAGCCCATCGTTGCATCATGCGCGTGCGGTGCGCCATGTACCGCGTGCGGTTGTAGGCGCGGCCGTTGGCATCCTTCACGGCGTGCGCCAACTGGGCCTCAATCGCCAACGGGTCAACGTCCAACCGCTCTGCCAGCATGGTGCGGGCTGTGGCTCTGGAACCATGCCATGTTTGCACTTCTGGCGTGTATCCCATGGGGATCATGGGTAGTGCGCGCTCGTAGATATGTTCGGCTACTTTTCTCATGGTCTTTCTCACTGTGTGTGACAGACCGTGTAACAACCGAACTTAGCCCAAAAGCAAAAAGTGCCTGATTCCGTTAGAAATCAAGCACTTATAAGCAATTCAAAGAATTTTGGGGTGGCTGATGGGGCTCGAACCCACGACAACAGGAATCACAATCCTGGACTCTACCAACTGAGCTACAGCCACCGTAGCTTTAAATTATAGCTCCTAAATTAGCCTCCTCAAACCAATTTGACTAATTTTCTGAAATTACGTTGCCGGCCAATGAAGGACGAAGGGGCTTGATCTGAACCTTGAAACGCTGTTTCAGGACTTCGTAATATGCAGCCCCTTCTGCAGTGGCAAGCCACTGCACGTATTGCTGGCGCTCTTGTTGTGCGCGTTGTGCATCGGGCGTATCACGTGGAATTACCCGATTGATTTTGACAACCGCATAGCCAACCGAACCAAGATCAACACCCGTCCATGCTGGCAAGTGATCAACCGAGGCACGTAAAACCGAATCAACGATGGGACGTGGCAAGTTGCGGCTCTGCTCCCGCGATACCTCCGTGGATGGGGCTAGGCCGGTTGCAATACCCGGGGTGGCCTTCCAGGCGGCAAGCTTGGCCTCTCCATCTTTGCGCGCAAGTTCGGCCGATTTCTCCGCTACGTAAAGAGTCCGCACGCGCGCGCGCACCTCATCCAGAGGTAAAAGACGCGCAGGTGTATAGGTTGTTACGCGTCCCGACACCAATTGATTCGGTCCAAACTCAACGGCTTCGGTATTGCGTTTGTTTTCCAAAGAGTCTGCAGAGAACAATGCTTCGAGAAATTTGGCATTGGCCAATGGGCCTTTTGCACCCGGCACGGGGGTGCGCATGACGCCTGTTGCGGTCTGCATCTTGAGCTTGAGCTTCTCGGCGACGGGTTTCAGGCTGTCTGCCTGCTCGTACACGCTGTTGGTGAATGACTCGGCCACTTCAGCAAACTTGCGCTGCGCCTGTTGTTGCTTCAGCTCCGACTCCAGCGTGGGGCGCAACTCTTCAAATGAAGGCTGGCGTGGAGTCTTGATGTCCGTCAACTGAATAATGTGATACCCAAAATCGGACTCGACCACATCACTGATCTCACCTTTTTTCAGGGCAAATGCAGCCTCTTCGAACGGCTTGACCATCGCACCACGGGCAAAGAAATTAAGATCGCCGCCCGCTACCGCAGATCCTTTGTCCTCTGAATATTTTTTTGCCAGTTCAGCAAAGTTTGCTGGATTTTTGCGCACTTGAAGTAGCAATTC
>RCMZ01000641.1_pt1 | contig 31735 bp, 32 predicted proteins | sample 2041141 | NCBI WGS metagenome assembly RCMZ01 (sample SAMN09708263, study PRJNA481090) | Wastewater metagenome, whole genome shotgun sequencing project. | biome: sewage; isolation source: Davis station wastewater (DW) | place: Antarctica: Davis Station | collected 2010-03-01 | reverse complement strand
CGGAAAAGCTCATCTGGCTCATGGGCGGCTCGGATCAGGTGTTGCGGGGATTCTCGCATAACTGAAGGCTTGTTCGGAGATTCCCTAAAGGGTGCAATATCTGCCCTACAAAAACTAGCAATACTCAAACAAAGAATAATAAATTTTGACTTCATGGGGTCCCATGACATTTATAAAATATGGTTTTTCTTCAAGACCGAATCGGAACGTCTCGACAGCCGATTCCAAACAATCAATAGTCTATTAGAACCCACCATACTCGATATAGCCGAAATTGATCCATCAGGACAAACATTCAGATACCCTTTCAGCACTCAATCCACCAAACACTTATCAGAAGTCGCCTTAATTAACTTCGTAGTGCTGAACGAGAAATTTAGCGACTTAGAAACAAATCTCGACGAACTATTGAAAATTTATGAATGGCTTGAACTTGAATACAATCAAGGCACACCCTCAACACTACACCGAAACCAGATATTTTTCCTAGCAAAAGAGCTCCCCAATAGAAGCGCTTGGACTGATGAAAATTTTTCCGCTACAAAAAATCTGATTAGAGCAAAATACAATCTCTCTAATAATGCGCTCTCAAAAATATTGAATCTAATCCAAGATCACTATGCACTCGCTCCACTCATTGGTCTTCGCAAGCCGCTTGCGGGAATGGACACCCCTCTTCTTATCGACATATGCGACATCTGGGTAGAGTTTAACGAAGATATTAAGAACTCCGATACAGAGCTGGAGACAACAATCACCTATGCTGAGGCGATTGAAGGAGTGCTTACCCAAAGAGATTCAGCATGGGGTAAATTACGAGACCTCGTCACTCCTGAAATAACTGCAGGTTCTCACGCGTTATTTTATTTCGCCTACGATTATGGATTTACTGAATATTACGAATCGCTGTATCCTCGTTATTTATTGGAGATACGTGGTGAAATCGACCATGGCCAGCAAACTATTCGAGATCAATTCATGCATGTTTTTGACAAAACCAACTTTCTTGACCACCTTTTACAATCACTCTATGCTCTGGGTCACCGCACTACAGCCGAACAAATCATTGCTAGGCAAGATGTCGCTCACGCATTTCACTGGCTCGATAAAGCACGAAGCGGCGAATTGTTTACGCCCCCTGATTTCGCTCAATACCCAACAGATTGTTTTGCCGAGAACATCTAGAACTTCATATGCATACCATTAGCGAGCTATTTAACGACAAAAAATCTTCCATAAATGATCTAACTTCGTCGTATAGCTTCGACTCATCATTTCTCGGCGCATCCCCCAGTTTGGGTTGGCAGGCACACTGGCTGATCGGAGCGTTCCCCTGCCCCATCGCCCGTTGACCTGATCCAACACCGCCATTAACTTCGTGGCGTCGGCTGGTTGGGAGGTGGCAAACAGGTCGTCGGTGTACTCCCCTTGCTGACAAAGGTTCATCAACAGCACCTCAGCCTTGCTGTACTTGAAGCCTGGCCGGAAGACGCGGTCAAGCGCGTCCACCGCAGCGTTGGTCAGTAACCGCACATCGTCGGTGGGGTACGGCAGGTCAATTAGCACGCCGTTGGCATACTTCGCCTCCTCCGGGTTGAACATGCCGGTGCGGATGCTGACGCGGATCTTCTTACACAGCGACTTCTGCGCCCTGAGCTTTTCCGAGGCCCGCATCATGTAGGTGGCCACCGCTTCCTTGATCGGGGCTAACTCCGTGAGCCGCTTACCAAACATCCGGCTACAACAGATTTCCTGCTTCGGCGGGTCCGGCTCGTCCAGCTCCAGACACGGCGTGCCGGCCAGCTCGCGGGCTGTCTTCTCAATCACCACGCTGAATTTCTTGCGTAGCGTCCAAGGGTCGGCCTTCGCCAGGTCCATAGCGGTCTTGATACCCATGGTGTCCAAGTGAAGTTTCATCTTGCGACCGACTCCCCAGACCTCGGCCACTTCGGTATTGCGTAGCACCCAGTCGCGCTTGAACGGGTCGCAGATATCGACTACCCCGCCCGTTTGCACCTGGAGCCGCTTGGCGGTGTGATTCGCCAGCTTCGCCAGGGTTTTGGTGTGAGCGATCCCTACCCCGACGGGAATGCCGGTACAGCGCAACACATGGCTGCGGATCTTGCGGCCGAGGGCATCCCGGCCGTCAATGCCGGTCAGATCCGCGAAGGCTTCGTCGATTTAAAGGAAAGATGTCAACCCATGGACATCGGTTTGAATGAATATTTGTCAGGGTTTAGATCAGGTGTCCGATGTCCATAGACCACACGCATTTTCACAGAAATGGATCACATGGTGTCCATGGCAAATACGCGAATTTTGTGGCGACGAAAGCTAGCGTGACCAAGATGAGCCCGCTCCAATAGTCCAAAGCTCATCCAACCTGGTTGTATAACTAGGGCTCTTAAGCTCTCTCCTCATACCCCATTCAGGTGATACAGGGACGCTGGCAGTCCGCAATGTACCTCGCCCCCACTTGGCATTTATCTCATCCAAAACATTCATCACTCGCCCGCTTGCCTCTGGCTGTGATGGCGCGAATAGGTCGCCGGTGACCATGGCCTTTTCCGTGGCCGAAGAGCAGTTGGCAGGGCTGTCGGTTGGAGACCGTGTATCGTTTTCTTTTCGACTAGAGGGTGGAAAAGCAACGATTGTCTCCATCAAAAAGTGATGTTTCAGTAGCCGGCACGTATTGTCGTGCCGGTTTTTACCCCCTACCTTCAGGGTGTGAATGACTGCTTCTCGCCGATATTGTTGAAAAAGTGGCGTTGCCACGGTGGCATCGTCTTCTCAATCAGATCGACTGACGTTACTTGAGGCAATCAGTCAGCGATTGAGGACGGTAACATTCATGGAGTGTCGCATTTCGGCTCCACGGTGAAAGTCCGCGAGGCATCAACCGCTCCAATACGCGCTAAGGTACTGCGCCCAATCAGCACGGGATAATTCATCTTGCCCCGATCCTTCAGCGAGAACTCCTCATCATACATACGAGACCCGATGCATATTTTCATCATCACAACCGGACGCTGCTCCGCGCCGCCGGCGCCACGCACTTTTACGTTGCGGACGACCTTGCGCTCAAAGGATGAATTGGTCATCTTGCCAGTCATGCTGTCTTTGACTTCCACATTAAAGCGGACCCACCTCTGGTTGTCCTTTTCAAACCGTTCCAAATCCTTCGCATCCATGGACGAGGTCAAAGCTCCGGTATCGAGCTTGATTTTCACCGAGATGTTTTCCGGTTGAATCTGCCCTTCCTCCACCCACCCAAATACTTTGGGGGGGGACTTCGTCTCGGCAAATCCGGGCGCCATCGCCAAGGCAATAGTCACCGCAATCAACCATCTTGTCGTTCGATACGGCATAAAGGAAACCTCTTTTATGGGCTGAGAGAGTTGTTTCTTGTGCTGTAGGGAGCTTAGGTTGTCTGCTGCTCCGTCAAAGACGAGCCCTAAACATCCTCGTAACTGCGGCTGTTCGCCCATTCCAACTCATGCTGCACCTCCAGGTGGAAGGCCTCATAAAGCAACCAGGCCTTCTGACAGTTCTGCTCCAGAAGTCTCTCTGCCTCAGCGCTAATGCCCGACTGCTCGCGCAGTGCCATCAACTTCAGGTAGGCAGCATAAGCCGCATCTCGATTCTGGACGGCATACCCTTCCGCGATAGTGCGGTTTAAACCCGCCATTAACTGCTCTATCTCAAGCGTGTAATCATCAGTCATACGTCACGAGCCTCTGGTTGGGGAACGGCGTGCAGCAGCAGCCAGCAAATGCCCCCTTGATCACGCTTTCAAGGCCAGGATTCGGCGTGCCCCATTCAAGACAATGAGGCCCACAACGGTACCAATCACCAAATCTGGATAGGCAGAACCTGTCCACGCGACCAGCACACCGGCAACGATAACGCCAAGGTTCGCAAGCACGTCGTTGGCTGAAAAAATCCAGCTTGCTTTCATGTGTGCACCTCCTTCGCGATGGCCATAGATCATCAAGAGACAGCTGACGTTGGCGACGAGCGCAATTACGCCAATCCCCATCATCAGCATCGACTCCGGTTCGCTGCCGTAGAGAAAGCGTCTCGCCACTTCCATGAGTACACCCAGGGCCAACACGATCTGAAAGAACCCCGCCAGGTGCGCAGCGCGAACCTGCAGCCGTGCATTGCGTCCGACGGCATAGAGAGCCAGGCCATAGACGGCAGCATCAGCAAACATGTCCAGTGAATCGGCCACCAGGCCAGCTGACTGGGCGATCAAACCTGCGCCCATCTCGATGACAAACATCGCGCCATTGATACCGAGTAGTATTTTGAGCGTGCTTGCCTCCTTCGAAGTAGTCAGCTCTTCACTGACACTATTGGCCGAGGCTGCTTCCTGACTGGCCGGTTCAGTACCCAGTAACGTTGCGCCCAGGCCAAGTGACTCCAGTTTTGTAGTGATCAGATCAACAGGTCCGTCATGGAAAGCGCGTACCTGCCTGCTGGCCAGATCAAAGGACAATGAATGGAGATCAGGCACGCCATTCAAAACGAGACGAATCATCCGTTCTTCTGACGGACAATCCATCTTGGGCACAAGAAAACTGCTGACCCAGGTGACTTCATTCGACGACGAGGTTGCCGCTTCAGTGGTTGTTGGCACTGGGACACAACCACAGGATTTCTCACACGTACCCATGATCCGCTTTACCTATCAGGTTTCATTCTGGTCATTGAAAACCATATAGCAGGTATAGGGTCAAGTGCAGATATACTGGCGTTTTATCGAGGAGCCAGCGATGCGCATCGGTCAACTAGCACAGCTGACGGGAGCGGATATTCAGACCATTCGTTTCTATGAGCGCCAACGTCTGCTTCCACCACCCAATCGTCAGGCCAATGGCTACCGCGCCTATGAAGCGGAACATGTGGAGAGACTGCTGTTCATCCGCCGCTGCCGGTCGTTCGGTATGTCGTTGGAGGAAATCGCTGTTTTGCAGAGCTTTCAAGCACAGCCGCAGCAACCTTGCGCGGCGGTGAATGCGCTGCTTGATAGTCATATTGCTCAGGTCAGAACCCAAATTACGTCCTTGCAAGTCCTGGAAGATCAATTGGTGAGATTGCGCCGCTGCTGCGATAACGAACGACAAAGTTTGGACTGCGGAATACTTTCGGGCTTGGTAGAGGGCGGTACAACACACTCCTGATGCACGCGCCCCTTCGCTTTTGCTCAAAAATTTAGTTCTTGACCATATAGCGACTATAGGGTGTTCACTGCGCAACAACAGAGGAGACGCCATAATGGCTAATTGTTGCGATGACACCCCGAAAAAAAGCTCCTGCAGCAACTCTGCGGAGACAAGCTGCAGTGGGACGGCTTGCGCGACACCGGCAGAACCGGTAGGCGAACTGAGCAGCTTTCGCATTGAACAAATGGATTGCCCTACTGAAGAAGCGCTGATCCGCGGCAAACTGGAGAAGCTGCCCGAAGTGCAGGCGCTGCAGTTCAATCTGCTAAACCGGACCCTCGACGTCCGTCACGAGCCGCTGTCTCCACAGGTGCTTGTGGAGGCCATTGCTTCATTGGGGATGAAGGCTGAGCCATTGACCGCCGCGCAGGGCACTCGTGTGGTAATTGCGCAAATGGACTGTCCCACCGAGGAGCGACTGATCACCGACAAACTGTCCGGTATGCCGGGCATCTCGGCACTGCGGTTCAATCTGCTGCAACGAACACTCACCATCAGCCATGAGCCGGAGGCACTGGCGCCCGCGTTGGACGCGATCCGCGCGCTCGGCTTCACTCCCCAGCTTGCGGCCGAAACCAAATCCTCGACCGAACCGCATCCACCGACCAACGCTTACTGGTGGCGGCTAGGGCTGTCCGGGGCCGCCGCCGCATCCGCGGAGATCTTGCACTTCACCCAGTTGGTGCCCGAATGGGGCGTTGCGGCCATTTCCCTGGCGTCCGTGTTGCTGTGCGGGTTGGCCATCTACAAGAAAGGCTGGATCGCCCTCAAGAACCGCAACCTCAACATCAATGCGCTGATGAGTATTGCCGTTACGGGCGCGATTCTAATTGGGCAATGGCCCGAAGCTGCCATGGTGATGTTCCTGTTTGCGGTCGCGGAGTTGATCGAGGCCAAATCCCTCGATCGCGCTCGGAATGCTATCCGCAGCCTGATGGACCTAGCTCCGGACAAGGCGACGGTGCAGCAACCCGATGGCCGTTGGATCGAGCTGGAGGTGGCCACGGTCGCCGTCGGAAGTCTGGTCCGGGCTCGCCCCGGTGAGCGTATCGGCCTGGATGGGGAGGTGGTCAAAGGTAATTCGACGATCAACCAGGCACCCATCACCGGCGAGAGCCTGCCTGTGGAAAAGGGGCCAGGCGATACGGTGTTCGCCGGCACCATTAACCAAGCTGGCGAATTGGAGTATCGCGTCACGGCGGAAGCCAGCCATACCACCCTGGCTCGGATCATCCACGCCGTCGAAGAGGCTCAGGGTGCCCGTGCGCCAACCCAGCGCTTCGTTGATCAGTTCGCGCGGATTTACACGCCTGCGGTGTTCCTGTTCTCGCTGGCTGTGGCTGTCGTACCGCCCTTGCTGATGAACGGGATGTGGTTCGACTGGATCTATCGTGCCCTGGTATTGTTGGTGGTGGCGTGCCCCTGCGCCCTGGTGATTTCCACCCCTGTCACCATCGTCAGCGGCCTGGCGGCCGCCGCTCGCAAAGGCATTCTGATCAAGGGCGGGGTGTACCTGGAAAGCGGCCGCAAGATCACGCACCTGGCTTTGGACAAAACCGGCACTCTCACCCATGGCAAGCCGGTTCAGACCGACTTCCTACCCATTGGCACAGACCTGCCAGCGGAATACCTCTCGGCGGCGGCGAGTCTGGCCAGTCGCTCTGACCACCCAGTGTCGCAAGCCATTGCCAACCAGGCTGCTGAGCGCTCAATACCGTTGCTGGCCGTAGAGAGTTTCGAAGCTATTGTTGGGCGCGGCGTCCGCGGTGTTATTGACGGTCATCAGTACCATCTGGGCAATCATCGATTGCTTGAGGAGCTCGGTCTTTGTTCGACTGGATTCGAAGCGTTACTCGAACGATTCGAGCGTCAGGGCAAAACGGTTGTCATCCTCTCCAACAAAACTCAGGTGTTGGCCCTGTTCGCCGTGGCCGATACGGTGAAGGACAGCAGCCAGGCTGCCATTGGCGAACTCCACGCACTGGGCGTGAAAACGCTGATGCTGACGGGCGACAATCCGTACACCGCCGAAGCGATCGCCGCGCAGGTGGGTATCGACGAAGCCAAAGGTAACCTGTTACCGACCGACAAGCTCAGCGCCATTGTAGACCTGATCAACAACGGAGCTACCGTGGGCATGGTCGGGGATGGCATCAACGATGCCCCCGCACTGGCTCGTGCCGATGTCGGTTTTGCCATGGGCGCGGCGGGTACCGATACCGCGATCGAGACTGCAGATGTGGCGATCATGGACGATGACCTGCGCAAGATCCCGGCCTTCATCCGCCTCTCCCGGCAAACCGCTGCGGTGCTTATGCAGAACATCGGACTGGCTCTGGGGATTAAGGCGATCTTTCTGGTAGTCACGCTGGCCGGTCACGCCACGATGTGGATGGCGGTATTCGCCGACATGGGGGTAAGTCTGTTGGTAGTCCTGAATGGATTGCGCCTGCTGCGCAAGTGAGGGCGAGATGAACAGCGAACTACATACCGCCATCGGCATGGCCTTCCAGCAAGCCGAGCAGGCACTTGCGGCCAAGGAGCCTTGGCGCGCCTATCCCTGGTTGGAGCGCGCCCACATTCTCAGTCAGCGCCTGCCAGTGCTGCACGTACGCAGCCATTGGTTGATGCTCCGGGCTGGCTGGCAACAGCGCGACTACCGGGAAATGCTTGGCCAAACCACACGGATAATGGCTGCCTTGCTGTTCAGCAAACTCTGGGTACCAATCGGCAACACCGGACGGGCCAGGATCAGTGCATTCCGGTCGATGCCAGTACCAAAGGATCTGCAACGACTACTGCAAGGTAAGCCACCAGTGAAGGCACATCAGGAAGCAACGCAGTACGTCACACCTTGGTTTTGGTGGGGGCTGGCGACTGCAGTTGCCACCCTCGATCAAGGGTTCAAATCCATCGTTGAGCGTCTATTCGCGCTGGGTTCAACGCTTCCCTTGAGTTCATTTTTCAATATCGTGCATGCCCGGAATACCGGCGCAGCCTTCAGCTTCCTGGCTGAAGCGGGCGGTTGGCAGCGTTATTTTTTCATCGCCATCGCTTTGGCCGTGTCCGTGGTGCTCGCCCTGCTGCTTCGTCGTGCGCGCCCCCCGAGCGAAGCCTTGGGTTATAGCCTGATCTTGGGCGGTGCTATCGGTAACCTCATCGATCGGTCGTTCCGCGGCTATGTTGTCGACTACTTGGACTTCTACTACCAGACATGGAGTTGGCCGGCGTTCAACCTAGCAGATATAGGTATCGTCGGTGGTGTACTACTGTTGTTCCTGAGCAGCCTGTCGCAACCGAGTCCACAAGCAGGTCGGGCGGGATGAAGGAGCCCGGTGCGGTCGACTCGCCTCGTTGGTCCGGCCGTGCATGGATTGCCCCTGGCATGGCTATCTTCATCGGCCGCGCCGGGCATCAAGACTGGCACCAACATCAGGCACACCAAATTGCACTGGGATTGAATGCGCTCGTCTTCGTAGAGTCACCTCACGGTGGCTACACCGGGGCTGCGGTCCGCATTCCTGCGGGTGTTCGCCACCGGCTCAGCGGCGACATCGTCATGTCGATCTACCTAGATGTATTGTCGGATGAAGCCAGGGCTCTGCCCGAGGGCAGAACCCTGGCGCCGCTCGAAATTGCTACGGCCGACGTGACGAGGCTGATCGATGCCTTAGACGAGACGACCCTTGGTGTCCGAAGGGCGGTTCGGAGGGCGTTGGGAGTAATCGACCTGCCGACAACCGACCCGCGCCTGGCTGTGGTCAGCGCAGCCGTGCACAGCGGCAGCGTGCGGCGTGACCAACTCGCCGCACTGGTGCACCTGTCTCCGACGCGTTTTTCCCATTGGTTCGTGGAGCAGACCGGCCTGCCGCTGCGCAGCTATGCAAAATGGCTGCGCCTCACCCATGCAGTTCAGCTATTAGCCAGTGGGCTATCGATGACCGAAGCGGCACACGCGGTAGGCTTCTCCGATTCCGCCCATTTTTCACGAACCTTTCGTGCGCTGCTGGGCATAGATCCATCCTCAGCGCTTGCCGAGGTTCGCCTGCAGGAAGGCTAGCTCTTTCGTTCAAGCTGCCAGCGCGTACCCACACATATCGTAAAGGCTCACAATTCGGGAGCCCGATAATGTCCAGCATTTCTCGTTTAGCCATTCGATGGTTGAGCTATCCCTTAGTATTTGGCGGCTGTGCGGCCTTCATGGTGTGGGCGTTATACGCTGGAATGCCCTATTGGCCGACATCTCCCCTTGTCGCTGCGGTCGGGCTGCTGGCCATCGCGGCATTGGAGCATCTTCTGCCGTTTCGGCAGGAGTGGCTGGAAGATCACCAGGACACCCAGACGGACTTGCTGCACTTGCTAGTAAACCTTTCCGTCATTCAGTTCACGGCAGAAATCGTGGCCAAACTGGGGGATGCGGTACCTGCCTCGATGCGTCTATTTCCCAGTGAGAGCCCATTATGGCTGCAGCTGTTGCTAGTTGTGGTGGTGCTCGACCTGAGTCTGTACAGCATCCACCGAATCAGCCACCAGGTGCCCTGGCTGTGGCGTTTCCACATGGTTCACCACAGTGCCGAACGGCTGTACTGGATGAACGGTGAGCGGCGCCACCCCCTCCACGCTGCGCTCATGGCAGGCCCTGGGCTGGTAGTGCTGCTCGCTTCAGGGGCACCCTCGGCGGTGGTCGCGACCTGGTTTGGCATTTTGAGCGTGCACCTGGCCTTCCAGCACTCGAACCTGGATTACCGGGTGGGCTGGTTACGACATGTGTTTGGGGTCGCCGAAATCCATCGTTGGCACCACAAGCGTGACTTCGAAGATGCCCAAGTGAACTTTGGTGAGTTTCTGATGGTATGGGATCGGTTGTTCGGCACGTTCTACGACAGCGCAGGGAAGCTGGGCGCAGAGGTTGGACTGCATGAACAGGGATTCCCGCAGGGCTATTTGGAGCAGCTTGTTGTGCCCTTTGGAAAAGCAACCTTGCCCCAAATAAACCGCGATGATACGTGACATATAATGGCATGACCGTGTGCCTACACCATCACTCGACGGACGAGCTGGTGTTGTTTAGGTTGACGGCCTTTTTTTGATACCCGAGGGGAGCGCTATGGATAGTGACGCACTTGAACAGAACCAAATACCGATCTATTTCGTCGCGGTCATTGCCGCAGCAATCGGTGGGTTCATGGCGCCTGTGGCTGCTCAGGGGTTGAACGCTTTGGTAACGCCAACCATCGCCGTGCTGATGTACGCGATGTTCTTACAGATTCCCTTTCTTAATCTGCGTGAAGGACTGAGCAATAGACGCTTCATGTCAGCCCTGCTGATCGCCAACTTTGTACTGATTCCGCTGTTGGTATGGGGGCTCACTCGGGGACTCACGGATCATCCGGCGATCCTTGTTGGTGCTCTCCTGGTACTGCTGACACCCTGCATCGACTACGTGGTGGTCTTTACTCATATTGGCAAGGGCGACTCTCGTGGAATCCTTGCAGCCACACCAATCCTGCTGCTGCTTCAGCTGGTTCTGCTACCCGTGTACTTGGCCTTCATATTGGGTGGACAGTCCGAAGTCATGATCTCGGTTGGCCCCTTTGTTGAAGCCTTTCTCGTGCTGATTGTCGCGCCGTTGTTATTGGCGGTGGTAACAGCGGCGCTAGCCAAAAAGTCGAAAATCGTCAGTGGTTGGAATGCCGCCTGGGCTTGGCTACCTGTCCCAGCAATGGCTGCGGTTCTGGTCGCGGTGGTCGGCTCTCAAATCTCCTCGGTCGTTCGCGACATCGACAAACTTGCTCCGGTCATCCCCGTATACATCGGCTTCATGCTATTGGCTCCGTTGGTTGGCGCTTTGGCTTCGAGAGCTTTCAAGCTGCCGTCCACGACTGCCAGAGCAGTGACATTCAGCTCGTCAACACGCAACTCTTTGGTCGTTCTCCCACTGGCCCTGGCATTACCTGAAGAGATTCGAGGCCTTGCGGCGGCGGCGGTGATCACCCAGACGCTAGTCGAGTTGGTGGGTGAGCTGATCTACATCCGCGCAGTACCGGCACTAATTTGGCGAAAAAGTTCGCAGACTGCGTCAATAACGCGATAGAAATCGAAACGTCGCGACATGGTTTTGATCAAGCTTGAATGACTGCTACTGGCCGATTCTGTTGAAAAAGTCGGTCTTTCCCGACCGCCCACGTAGTGACTGCTGAAAATACCTTTTTTGCGTGCAGCTACGCGAAATCTGAGCCTGGAATCCTCTGCTCAAATTAAAGATATCAATCTCAAGCGCGTACTTTACCGGAGGAAACCATGGCCGACTTTTTCAACAGAATCGGCCGATAGCTGCCTGTTTCCATCGGCTGATCGCAGGCAATAGGCAGGAAGCAGAGCGCTCCTTCCGGCTCGCCGCATCAAGGTTGAGCAGCAGAGTGGTCGGAATAGGCCAGTCCCTACACCCAGGCGACTAGCTGCATACGCGCTGTTATCTCAGAGCTTTCTCGGCCCGCGCGGATCCAACGAAATTATATTTGACGCAGGCAACTGCCGCTCAAGCTCAGCGATACGGTCATACAGCTCAATGATTTTCGTATCCGCTTCGCTCAATAAACTTGCGAGTTGGTCGCGCTGCCGGGCTACTTCCTCAATCCGATCACGCAGGGCGCGGCTTTTCTGGCGGGCGAGAAGATTTACCTGGTTCAACGAAGGAGGTCGCTCCTCCGCATTTTGTTCCACGTAGGTTTTTATCTCAGCGATGAGACTCGGGAAACGAGATTTCTTAAGCGCCGACGGATCGCTCCCGGCCTCTTTGGCCACGTTGTTCTGAGTGACCGGTGTCCCCTTCGGTAGAAGCTGTGGCCTATTGAGTTTCAGGCGCTCAAAAGCATCACGATATTGATCAGCCGCGCTGCGGCGAGCAGGGAGTTCAACGTCCATTCGCGCTCCCTACGACACGACGAAAGCTTGCTACGCTTCGCTGTTGAGCCATCAAAGATTCCATTAGCGGACTTCCATCCTGAGCAGTAGCAAGCCGCTCTTTGAGTACATGTTCAAGATCATCTACCGAGCCCAATCGTTCTGAGTCATACAGCACATCAGGGCAAGGTTTTGCATCCACTGAATCACCGCCCCCGCAATGGGCAATGTTGTCAATTCCGCCGTACGGACAAGGCTTGCGACTCGAACAAACGCCAAGAATGATCGGGCGACAGGCAACCGCGCCTTTCTTTGCCAAACCAATCATCTTCTTCGCATCCTCTGGCGAAATCAGCCGAACGATCTCAGCCTTTCGTTTGTCTCCATGGGGACTGACAAAACGCTCACTCGTAAGTTGCTGCAACTCTCTTCCAAGCGTCTCGTACATTGTGCGAACGTACAGAGTGTGAGCTTTCTCCTCTAGACGCAGCCGCGAGTGATTTTGTCCGTAGTAAAGGCTCATCGCTCGAGTGACATGCTTGAGCTGGTACTGAAGCGAAGCATCACTTACGAGCCCGGAAGCTTGCATGTTTACTGCCCCAGTTCTACGCAACTGATGCCACGCCAACGGCCATACAGCGCCCACTTGATACTCCTCCGGCAGTGTAGGGGTAGCTAGCCGGGTCAATTTCAAATCCTCAGTCGTGATACGCAAATGTTCTAAGTCAAAGAGCTTCCCGTGCCCCAAAAGGTCGGAATATGGCTGAATGCTCGGTCTCAGTGAGTGATTACCTTTATTGCGCAATGAACTCCAGGGCTCGTAAGAAAAATCGGTCAAGTAACGCCCGGCGAGAACTTTCGCGGCTTCGTGAGGTGCGTATAGTGAGCGAAATAGAGAAATAACCTCCATCGCCTTCACGGCGACTGCCACAGATGGGGATGTGACCCAAACGGCGTCGCTATCAGAGAGCGTTTTGGTCGTCTGCCCACGTAACAAAAAAATGTCGCCGAAGCTCTTGTCGTGCTCGATGTCAAGGCACCCGGCTCGAAGATTCCATGCTTCCTCGACCCGCATGAGACTGAAGTTAAGGATGTAAGCTAATCCCGCGCCGTTGACGAGTTTCAGATAGCTAGTAAGCGCTCTTACTTGTAAGTCGCCACTGCGACCCACCCAACGTTCAAGCAGCTCAAAGATGCCGAAGCGTTTCGCGGTATCTGCAAACGAGCCGAGAAAACGAAGCCCCGTTTTAGCGCCTGATAACTGCATATTATGGCCGCAAAAAGGCGGTGCGTTTACGCACGCCGTTCTCTCTGAAACCCTCTGGTTATGTTCGTAAGCCGCGAAGCAGAACCGGTAACAAGCTTCAACCTGTTCTCGATGGGATAGGAAGTCATCAAGGCACTCTCGCAGCCTAGTAACTTGATAGCGCCAAATACGTGGAGGGATGTACGGTGTTTGAGCTGTGTGGTGAGTTGGAAAAAGCGCAGCCAGACGGGTTAGGGAGCCTGAGTCCAGCAACGTAAACCCTACAGCATCCCTAGACGCGTAAAGCTCATGCATTAACGTCAGAAACTCGGTTTTTCTTGAGGTTGAAAGAAAGGCAGGGATCCGTTCGCATACGCGTGGAAAGTGGCTTAATTCGCTGGCAAGTATTCCTGCCTCCTCGCAAAGAACAAACAGCCGCCGCATCTGATCGAAACGCGTTTTAAGGGATCTGTAGCCACGAGCGCCGTACGGCCCGTATAGCCACCAGCCAGTGATGATTCGAAGTAAATTTGCGTTCTTTGAGCTAATTGGCGTCGCTGATTTTTTAACTGGCCCATCGCCAAAATTCAGCGTCAGCGCCTTCTTGGCCCATGGATCAAGCCTCCAAATTGGATCGCCCCAACGGCTTATTACTTTGCCCTGTGCATCAATTACGACCGGCCAGTCAGGTGGCGGAGGCCAGCTCTCTGGACGGTAATTCGATGCCCCAGGAACGGCGAGAGGCGACTCGATAGAAAGCCCTAACGTCGTGAGCATATTCATAGGGAAGCCCCCCCTGAAACTTCCGCAAGCCGAATAAATCCGTCCCACGCTGGGTGATAGTCCTCCTCAGCTATGCGTGCGAATGCCTCTTCCACCCAAAGCCGACGTACCTCGCTACTCTCTTGAAAGAACCGTAACTTCGCACTCAGACGCTCGACCGCAAGCATCGCTGGATGGTCAGCCTCGTCAGATCTATCCGTGCAAGCTGGGCGATATCTAACTAGCTCCAAGCTCTTGAGCACTCGCAAACTACTCAGAGACCAGACGTGATCCTCGCTTTCAATATCCCGATGATTGACGCAGAAAAGGCAACCCGCAGCGTTGATACAATCGGGATCAGGAGCATTAGTCGGAGCATCCACGACCGATTCTGGTATCGGCGCCACACAAGTACCTGGAGCAGGTGAGCAAACGACGGGATCTGCTTGCCGGTGAAATCGAGTGATTTCAATCATCGCAATTTGCGGATTGGGCTCGGCGTACACACGAATCAAAGTTTCAGCGGTATGCTGTGCGATTTCCGCCACCAGTTCGGGGCGTTGCGACTCACGTAATAGCCAATTAATACGCGCACCCCGTAGCTTACGAGGTCGAACGAATCGAACACTGGAATCGGTGCAGACGCGCGCAATAGCCGTGAACTGAGGAGCTTCTAAAACGAGACGTCCCCCAGGGCGGACGAGAGGGAAAAGAAGTCCCTCTAGATCGTCTGGAAACCACGTGTTACGCCACTCAATGTAGCGTTCGAACCACTGCTTGTAGCTTGAGAAAACGTCAAACAGCACTTCACCCTGACGGCGATTTTTGTAAGACCTCACTTGGTAACCATCAAAATGACTCGTGTAATGGTATTGGTCGATCCGAAGCTGATGCGCCTGCGACAAATTCATGCCGGTTTGTGCGATGAACATGAGCAGCTCGGCTTCGATTCGCAGATTCACTGCCGGGTATCGAGTCTCGATTGAAACGTCAGCGTTCCGAAGTTCGCGGTTTCTAAGGATGGCCGCAATCTGGAATTTGGTTTGAGGTCGAATTCGTCGTGACGCTTCCTTCTCTGTATCGCGCAGGCCGCACCAGATAGGTAGCGTCGAACCCGACCGCAACTCCACGTGGATGGGAAATGGCCCCGTCACAGCTTCATAGGTAAGGGACGTACAGACGTCGGCAATGAACTGCCCGAATGAAAAGCTCTCTTCTAAACTTTGCTTATCAGCGCCCCCATTACTGGCCTTTCCGTTGCCTCTAGGCTTGCGGATTCGGGTGCTGTACAGAAGCGTCGAGCTTCGGCCTAGAACTCGGTCGAGCATCGTCGCGGTTAAACTTGCCGCGTCGTATAACGATCCGGCAGTTAGATATCCTTCCACGCGATGACGCTGTAGAAGATGTTCAGCCCACCCCAGGTATTCCTCCGCGACCGTATCAATGCTCAACGGACGCTCGCACTGATCCACCCACTGAAAAAACTTCCTCAACGCACCAATCTTGTTATTTGCCGAAAAGCGGCTCCCCCCGCCGACAAGGTCGCCGGTCAAACAGTCATGGAGCCCCTTCACAAGCTCTACCCGCTCCAGCAAAGGATCACCTAAAGCACCTGATGTGATTTCACTGCGTACAGTCTTCACTTTTGCCTTAGCACCACCGCTGTATAAAAGTGGTGCCAGATCCCAGGGCGTCTCATTTTTCGCGTACTCAAGCATTGGAAACGTTAGGTCTGAAAACGTCAGATTATTGTAAGCGTCCGAGCTACACCGCCTTGCAACTCAAACCTTAATCCGTTTAAACCACTGGTTCACGCGCTCGCACTCAAATGTCACCGGATCAAAAACATCGCCATGCCATTCAACCATGGCGTCATGCTCTGGATGATCGGGGTTGCCCATCGCCTCCAGAAACTCCTCGTAACCAGGCCCGCCACCCACGTCTTCCGGTGGGCAAGCATTGGCGCCGTCGATGCAATACGGCACCTGAGGACAGGCAACAGCGGGTAGCGTTTTTTCGACCTTGATACTGTGATGCCAGCTGTCACCAAAGTCGTAGAGATAATTGAATGTCCGCTTTCCGTTCAGCGCCTTGATCAGCGTTTTACGGGCTTCCGGGTTCACCGTCGGCCCCCAACCATCAGGGTCGGGCATGCCGTAATTCTCACCAGCAATTTCAAACTCATGCAGATGGCTATCACTCCAGCCCATCACGACCTGGATGACATGGTGCAGCTTGCCCAAGGTGATGTTTTCAGGCACCGCGAACCGACGCCAAATCTTCGGAGTGATCCACTTCAGCTCGATGTGCAGCAGTAACAGGTCGGGGGCGGGTTTGGGTAAACGGACAGTTTTAACCATGGATCAGGCGGCCTCGCAGTGTTCAGTGTGATTCAAAGAAATGTTCCAAGGCAGCAACTCGCTCACCCGATTGATCGGGTGTTCGGCAATGTGCTCAAGTACGTAGGCCAGATAGGCCTGTGGGTTTAACCCGTTTAGCTTGGCAGTACCCACCAGGCTGTAAATCGCAGCGGCTCGTTCTCCGCCGGCATCGGAACCGGCAAACAGGTAGTTTTTGCGGCCCAGCGCGACGGCGCGTAGCGCCCGTTCGGCGGCGTTGTTGTCGATTTCGATTCGGCCGTCATTGCAGTAGCGCGTTAGGGCCTGCCACCGGTTGAGGGCATAGAGGATTGCACCGCCCAATGCCGACTTTTTCGACAGTTGAGTCAGCGTCTGATTAAGCCATGCGTGCAGGTGTTCCAGCAGCGGACTGGCCCGACTTTGCCGAACCGTTTTTCGCAGGTTGGGCGGCTGCCCTCGGATCTCGCTTTCGATGGCATACAGGGCCGCAATCCGTTGCAGCGCCTCGGCGGCAAGGGGTGAAGCCAAGTCTTTGTAGACATCGTAAAACTTGCGCCGGGCGTGAGCCCAGCATGCAGCTTCCTCAATAGTGCCCGTCGCATACAGCTGAGCAAAACCGGCGTAGCCGTCAGCCTGCAAGATCCCGCTAAAGCCCTTGAGATGAGCGCGCGGATGTTGCCCCTTGCGATCCGACGAGTAGGCAAACCAGACCGCCGCCGGTGTCGAGTCACCCGCAGGTCGGTCGTCCCGCACGTATGTCCACAGGCGAGCCGTTTTGGTCTTGCCGTTGCCCGGCGCGAGCACGCCAATCGGCGTGTCGTCTGCATGGACTTTGTGACCGCTCATGACGTGGTGCTCAAGGGCGTTGATCAGCGGCCTGAGCAACTGACTGCTCTGGCCCACCCAGTCGGCCAGGGTTGAGCGCTCCAGCTCCACGCCCTCACGGGCGTAGATCTCGGACTGCCGATACAACGGCAAATGATCAACAAACTTGGAGACCAGCACATGGGCCAACAACCCCGGGCCTGCAAGGCCTCGGGCTATCGGACGACTCGGCGCCGGCACCTGGGCGATGTGCTCGCAGCAGCGGCAGACCCACTTGGGGCGAACATGGCGGATCACTTTGAAACGTGCCGGAACGTACTCCAGCACTTCGGACACATCCTCACCCAAATAGCGAAGCTCCCCACCGCAGCCCGTGCATTGCGACTCGGGCTGATGCACGTGAGTTTCGCGAGGCAGGTGTTCGGGCAATGGTTTGCGGCGCGAAACTGCGCGAGGTGCCGGTTCGACTGGCGTTGTCATTTCGGCTTGGCTGACTTGCAGCTCTTCGAGGCTCAACTGGAGTTGATCGATCATCGCGTCCAGTTGCTCGGAGCTGCGACCGAACTGCGTACGACGCAGCTTGGCGATCATCATTTTCAAGCGCTCAATCTCTGCCCGCTGGGCAGAGACCAGAGTCTTCAAGGCTTGAAGATCGTTCGGCAGGGAGTCGGTCACGAGAGTCATGACCGCATGTTACTGGGGATTTTTTCAGCGCGGCAAGTCAGACTGCGAGGACAGGCGCTGTACGAATTGGCCTGCGCCAATCAATGCCTTCCAACAGCATCGATAACTGCGCAGGCGTCAGCGACACGCTGCCGCTGGTTGCTTGCGGCCAGACGAAGCGCCCTTGTTCCAACCGTTTGCAAAACAGACACAAGCCGTCGCCATCCCACCACAACAGCTTGATCCGGTCACCGCGCCGTCCGCGAAAGGCAAATATCTGACCGGAAAACGGGTCGGCTTCCAACTGTGTCTGCACCAGTGCCGCTAAACCATCGAAGCCACGGCGCATATCCGTGACGCCGGCGGCGATCCAGATACGGGTTCCAGCGGGCGGGGCAATCATCGCAGCAACTGCTGCAAGACGAATTGCAGCGTCTGCGGATCGGGTGCGCCCATGATACGCAACTTGGCTTTTCCGACCTCAACTGCGATCTCGGAATGACACTCCGCCTGTGGCTGGACGACGTGCGGCAGATCGATTGGCGCCTCCATCACCTGGACGGGCAAAAGCGTTGCGCTCTGGCTGACGGCGCCGAATACCCCTTCCTGATATTGATGCCGCCAGCGAAACACTAGGTTGGCATTGACGTCATGCTCACGAGCGATCAACGACACGGAGGCGCCAGGCTGGAGGGTCGCCTCGACGACTTGGCGTTTGAACGCCAGCGGGAAGTTGGGGCGGCGGCCGGTTCGACGGGCTAGGGCAACGGTATCCAAGATAGTGTCCACTAAAAAATGGTGTCCACTATCTTGGCTAATTTGGAGGGCTGTCAGGAGAGGGTGCTGGCCGGACGGTTACCATACAGCCATCAGCCTTGGAACAAGGGTAAGCTTGTCGGGCAGAAAGCCCCGCTCCGAGTCAGAGATATCTGGCAGGCTCCAGCTCGCGGAGAAGACACGGGATCTGGCCCTCTTCAACTTGGCCATCGACAGCAAGCTGCGCGCCTGTGACTTAACCAAGCTGCGAGTACGAGACATAGCCCATGGGGAACATGTGTCGTCACGGGCCATCGTGATGCAGCAGAAAACTCAGCACCCAGTCCAGTTTGAAATCACTGAGCAAACCCGAACGGTTCTGGAGGCTTGGATGCATCAGGCCCTCCTCCGCAGTGAGGACTTCTTGTTTCCGACCCGGTTGCACGGCTCAGATCATCTCTCCACGGGGTTATGCCGAGATAAAGGAAAATCAGGACATTCGCTCTGTAATATTATGATATTGCTATGATTTAAATTTTTTCTGCGTTTCCTTTCCTCGTCCCAAGTTTAGCCGTCTATGCTGAAGGTTTTGCTTTTCCTTGAGGGACGAACTCCATGGCCTCTCTGGAGCGGACAGCCTATCCGAAGCTGCCGGCGAATCTGTCGTCGAAAGAGCTTCATCAGAGCTATTCGCTCTCAGAGTCTGAGCTCCAATGCGTGCGAAACAGATGCCCAATAGCAAAGTTGAGGAGGCGAACTAATGCACATCCCGCCGGTTTCGTTTCGAGTGACACCCTATGGGGACGTCGATGCCAAGGCACTCGATTCTCTGCGCGCGAGCTACGACATCTCTCAATTACTTAACTTGGTGGACCGGCTAGATGCCTGTCTTGCTGAAATTGGTGGGATCGGCTGCATTAAGGACGACTTTTTACATCTACATGCCATGGCCATGACGATATTGGAAGGCTCCCCTCTCGCCGTAGCTACCGCTGATGTTGACAGTATTTGGGAGAAGGCGATCGCCCTTCAAGGGGATATTTCTGCCTTATGTTTTTGCTTGCAAACAGGCTCTAAACACTTGGCTCCTTTGGTAGCACTTGCTCCTGACTATTAGCGGCAAGGGTGCGGATTTTACCCCCCGGAGTCAACATGCTGGTGACAAACGAGTTGTGGCTTGAGAACCGTAGCGTTACGACAACATGGACGTTTGGCTCAACGCTCACAAAATTTGCGTTTGGAGCGTAGGCGCTCCAGGTAGCTGTGGACATTATGCGGATTATTAATGCTGCACCGTGCTCATATCCATCCCCGGGCTCAGGGTTCCTAGCCAAGCGACAAGGCATACTATGACTACTGCAACGGAGAATTCAAGGATCATACTACGTCGTAAAGCATTGACGGCGACGGCATGGTCCCCTTCCTTGATTGAGCGTTCTAACAGTGGACTCAAATGGAATCGATTTAGCGTCGCTAATATAATCATCCCTGCGAAGAGCAAGACTTTCAAAAATAGCAGAGTGCCATAAGTAGTCATCATCACTTCGTCCAGGGTTGGGCCCACGATAAAGAGATAATTCACTACGCCAGTAATGCTTAAAGTCACAACAATTAGCGCGCCAGCTGATTCAAACCCAGTCAGGACTCGGGAGAGAACCCGTATTTCTTGTCCGCCATTTAGTCTTTTCGCACGCAGCAGTAAAGCGAATGCGGCCAGAGCTCCCATCCAACCGCCGGCTGCCAGAAGGTGAAGAATATCGCTAATGAAATGTATATAACGACGATTGCCTTCGTCCATTGCGCCATGCCCTGTCCACGCTAGGGTAGCGAGAGCAATAGCACCGAAGACGGTAACCGCCCAAAGACTGAGGGTTGGGAGGCGCTTGTTAAGTGTGATGGCGATACCTGCCAGCACCAGGGCTGCTATTCGGACCATCCAGGTGAGCCCGACGTCGGTACCAGTTAGAACCATTTCGAAGATGTGATGGTGAAGCTCCATAAATTCTGAAACGCCGCTCATTGCTTTCGCAAGTAACAACATAGCGGCAAGAGACAGAAGTACACCAACAACTGCGGTGCCGAAAAGGAGCGACTCAAAGTTTAAGACAGCGCCGGACACTCGCTCTTTCCCCCGTAGGCTATACAAACCAAAAATGGCCAATCCAAACAGCAGCATGAGGTCCATATAAAGAGCGAAACGAACGGCGATGTTGATTGAGTCGCTCATGGATCATTTCACTTTAAAAGAAAAATTGCCGGTAATGGGATGAGTGTCGGAAGAGACTGCCCGCCATTCGACCTTATAAGTACCTGTGGTTAGCGGAGCGGCGGGCGTGATAACCATCATTTTCGGATCGTCGCCGCCGGCGACACCAGCCTTAACACCCATAGGTGAATTCGGCATACCCGGCATGTCAGTCATGATCAGTTTCGCTCCCGAGAACTGAGTCGTGAGGTTCTCCGAGAAGTGCAGCTCGATCTTGGAAGGTGCCGCAGACGTCGAGCCTTCCACTGGGGTAGAAGACACCAGTTTTGGATGCGCCTGGGCGATAGCGCTCACGAGCAAACCGACGGTAAGTGCAACAGCTACGGTAGTAGTTTTAAAGAATGACATGCAAGACTCCTCACAGCATAAGCTGTTGGTTCGAGGTTGGGTTGGGGAGATCTAGTTTTTACTTCTCAATTCCGATTAAAACCACAGGCAAATACCAAGCGTATGCCGCGTACTTAACCCAGGTTCTGGATCAGAATGATCCGCGTTATAGAGCTAGGACACGATGCCACATGACTGCCGACCATTCGATTACATTTCAGTAAGCTTTACGCATGCCCTCTGGTCCATAATTGAGGGTTGTCGTCGTGGCTTTTTATTTTCCCGATGTGCACTACATTGGCTTTCTCTCTGAAGCCTGTCGGTCAATCCGTCTTGGAGCAAAGGCCGCGCCCCTTGCTCCAAGACGGCGCCTCAGCGAGGCTAGGCCCGTTTCGATCCGGCATTAGGAAATTCCATATGGAAGGCTGTTTTTCGATTGGATGAGGTACACCAGATCTTGCCTTCATGGGCTTCTACGATCGACCGCGTAATTGAGAGCCCCAGTCCAGCATTGCTGGGGCTCCCTTCACGCCGTGCCGGATCCGCGCGATAAAATCGATCGAAGAGCTTTTCAAGGTGCTCGGGTGCAATGGTTTCTCCTGGATTTTCCACGACCACAAATGTCGAGGTATTTCTCTGTTGGATATCGACATTGATGGTCCTCCCCTCCGGGGTGTACCGCAGCGCATTAGAAAGCAGATTCGAGACAGCTCTGTGCAGCATTAGTACGTCGCCCCGAACACTCCCTCCCCCTGAAACCGTCAGGTTGATGCCGCGCTCATCTGCCAGCAGGCGGTAGTATTCGAGCAGTTTCTCCACGACCTCCAATAGGTCTATCGGTTTGTTCTCATGGGGGATCAGGCCGTTGTCAGATTTAGCCAGAAAGAGCATGTCGTCGATCATCCGAGACATACGCTTCAAGTCATCCAGATTCGAATACAGATTGTCTTCGTAGTCCTCAATATCCCTTTTTCTAGAGAGCACCACTTCGGTATGGATCATCAGATTACTGACCGGTGTGCGCAGTTCGTGAGCAATGTCCGCAGAGAAATTTGATAACCGGACAAAAGCATCATCCAGACGTGACAACATCGCGTTGAACGACGACACCATCTGTTGAAGCTCTTTTGGAACAGACGCTAATGGAATGCGCTCTTTAAGTGATTTGGCCGACATCGACGCAGCGACCATGGTCACCTGCCGAATCGGACGCATGCCACTGCGGGCAACCAACCAACCCAGCCCCACACTGACGAGCGCGCTGATCACCAGCCCTATCCAGAACCATCGCTGGAGCGTCTCGAAGAAAAACATGTGCTCAGTAACATCAAAAACCAAGATCACGGTCAGCGGCTTGTCCCGACCGGTCACCATCGCTTGAGCAGTCAAACCACGGAACATCTGCTCTTGGTTCTGCCATTCCCAAAAATTATTGTTGGTGGTCGTGAGGAACTCCTCCGGAACATTGACTGGCCCTGGGTCAGCGAAAAGTAGCCTCCCGTCATCGCCTAGGATGACGGCTGTCAAATTACGGTGAGCCCCGAGCAGAGCCTGTAACTCGGGCTTTAACTCGCCGAATTGATCGGTGCTCTTCAGCTCCCCCAGGATTCTCTGGGTCGAGTGGAGTTTTTCGTTTAGAGCCTCTTGATCCAACATTTTGAAATGATGCTGGCTGAGGTGGTTAAAGCTGACTCCGGCGACGGTGAGCACAGCTGTTACCGCAAGCATGAACATCAGACTCATGCGTGTAGTCAGGGACAGACGGTTCATTTTGACTCCGAATCCGGTGCATCAAGCATGTAGCCCATACCACGTGCGGTGTGGATCAGCTTGACCTCAAAGCTGTCATCAATCTTCGCCCTGAGCCTGCGCACCGCAACCTCGATTACGTTGGTATCGCTGTCGAAATTCATGTCCCAAACTTGCGAGGCGATGAGCGACTTCGGCAGCACTTCGCCCCGGCGACGGAGCAGCAACTCCAGCAGCGCAAACTCTTTGGCCGTCAGGCCTATGCGTTTCCCCCCCCGAATGGCCCTGCGTTTGAGCAGGTCAACCTCTAGGTCGGCCAGTTTCAAATTGGTTGGCGAGGGTGCGCCATTACCGCGACGCAGCAGTGTTCTGACGCGGGCCAGCAATTCAGAAAATGCGAAGGGCTTGATCAGGTAATCATCCGCTCCGAGCTCAAGCCCCTTAACGCGATCTTCAACACGGTCTCGCGCAGTCAGAAATAACACCGGTACATCTTTCCCTGCCAAACGCACCTTCTGAAGCACTTCCCACCCATCCAGACCGGGCATCATGACGTCCAGAATCAGCAGGTCATACGCTTCGCTCAAGGCGTGTTGCAGGGCCTCAGTACCATTGGTGAAACGATCAACGTTGAACCCAGCCTCAGTAAGGCCCTGTTGCAAGTAGATACCTATTTTCGGTTCGTCTTCCGCAACCAACAGTCTCATGGGAGTGGCTCTCAAAGTGATGATGGGGCTGAGTTTGCAACGAATTAGCTCAGCCAACCAGAAACTGACAGAAATGTAATTCTGGCTTCAGGTTGATGTCAGCAAGCGTTGTCTAGGGTTTGCCCATGAACACCGTCAAGTGCTCATCCGACTCTCCAGAGAGAAAAACCCTCAGGAGTCGGACACCATTCCTATCAAGGAGCTGCCCCATGAGCTATCTCAAAACCGTGTTTCTGGCTGGCTCGATCCTGCTCTCGGCCTCGGCATGGGCTGAGGGCGGCGGAGACCGAGTGATGGAGCGCATGGAAAGTATGCGTAATAAAGCGGAAACCGTTCTGATTCAAGCCGAAAAAGCCCCTGCAGGCCAACGCCATGTGCACATGGCAGAGCACATGAAAATGCTTGGCGAGATCATGAGCCAACTCCATCAAGACCATCCCGATGCATCAATGTCGCCCCAACAGCATCTCGCCTGGATGGAGAAGCACGACAAAATCGTCGATGACGTTTTGAACCAAATGCAACGCGAACACAAACTAATGCTTTCAGAAAACCATCAGTAAATATCCTGCTTTCAAGGCTTTTCGCAATTAATTGCGATTACAAACGACGTCGCTTAGACGCCGTTGTTTATTTTAAAAACTGACAGAAATGTAGTGCTCAGGTCAGTTAACTGGTAGCTCAGTCACTTTAATATAGCGAGTGTTTTTCTCGCTCATCCTTGAGGTCACTATGAACGCTAAATTTTTTACCCCTGTTATCGCGACAATGGCTCTATTTTTCGGTGCTACAGCCATGGCTAGTGTGGGGCATGGCAAAGATGACATTGGTCAACCTGGAACCGCTGCCGAGGTTACCCGCACCGTTGAGGTGAAAATGGGCGACATTTTCTTCGCGTCCAAAAACATCAATGTCAAACCCGGAGAGACGGTTCGATTCGTCCTGCGCAACGAAGGTTCGCTGCTGCATGAATTCAATATTGGTAACGCAGCTGCACATGCTGCTCACCAAAAAGAGATGGCAGCCATGTTCCAGAACGGCACGCTCACGCCTATTGGGTCCGGGCAAGCCATGAGCAATATGGGGCATAGCATGGGGGAAATGAAGATGGTCGGGATGGAGCACAACGATCCGAACAGCGTCTTGATCGAACCTGGCGCAACCAAAGAGCTCATCTGGACGTTCGCCAAGAGCACGGGGCTGGAGTTTGCCTGCAACGTACCTGGTCATTACCAATCAGGAATGGTTGGTCAGTTTGAAGTGAAGTAAACGTGGCTTGATCGATATCACCGCCTCAAAGCGAGCGTTGACTACTCTCAGTCGCAGACGTCACCGCAACTTTTGCGAGGACAGTGGGGACTACATCATGACTAACCATCATCATTCGGTTGAAAACGCTCCTTCGTCTTTCTGGAGGAGCAAAACGGGCGTTGTACTGATCATGCTGGTTGCGATTGGTGTCTTTTACCTGGTTCGGGAGCACTTCAGCCATGTTTCGCCTTATTTACCCTATCTGATCCTGTTGATCTGTCCTTTGATGCATTTTTTTGGACATGGCCATGGAGGGCATGGTCGAAATGCTGATCAGGCAGAAACCAACAAGAATGAGGACGGAAAATAATCATGGCCACCAACACGAGCCACCACGACCATAGTCACTCCCATCCATTAAACCCCCAAGGTGAAGGTCTACGTGATCTGGTGTGCGGCATGACCGTCACGGAGCAGTCTGTTCACAAGTTAACGCACGAGGGCCGGCCTTATTACTTCTGCAGCGCCAAGTGTCAGGGCAAGTTTGCGGCAAATCCGCTGCAATACCTCACGCCGGCACCACCGGCGGAGACCGCGCCAGCGGCCGTCGGCACCATCTACACCTGCCCGATGCACCCCGAGATACGTCAGGACCATCCGGGCAACTGCCCCAAATGCGGCATGTCGCTGGAGCCCTTGCTGCCGGAACTCGACGACGATGAGAACCCCGAATTGCGCGATTTTCAGCGCCGCTTCTGGTGGACCTTGCCGCTGACAGGCATGGTCTTTGTTCTCGCCATGTTCGGCCACCGTTTCCAGTGGATGGACATGACCGTGCAGAGCTGGGTCGAACTGGTGCTGTCGATCCCCATCGTCCTATGGGCCGGATGGCCGTTCTTTACGCGCGGGTGGCAGTCCGTGGAGAACCTCAGTCCGAACATGTGGACCTTGATTAGTCTGGGCACCGGTGCGGCTTTCGTCTATAGCGTGGTCGCCACGGTCACGCCGCAGGTGTTCCCGGCCTCGTTCATCTCCATGGGCCGCGTCGCTGTGTACTTTGAAGCGGCCGCCGTGATCATCTCGCTCACGTTGCTGGGCCAGGTGCTCGAACTCAAGGCCCGGTCGCAGACCTCGGCGGCCATCAAGTCGCTGCTGGGCCTGGCGCCCAAGACCGCCCGCCGCATCCGGGAGGACGGCACCGAAGAGGATATCCCGCTGAACCATGTACATGTGGGCGACTTACTGCGCGTTCGCCCTGGGGAGAAGGTGCCAGTGGACGGCGTGGTGACTGAAGGCGGCAGCTCGGTCGATGAATCCATGCTCACGGGCGAGCCGATACCGGTCACCAAGCGCGTGGGCGACAAAGTGATCGGCGCCACGCTCAACACCAGCGGCGCACTGGTGATGCGCTCTGAACATGTAGGCGCGACCACAATGCTGGCCCAGATCGTGCAAATGGTGGCGCAGGCCCAGCGTTCCCGTGCGCCGATGCAGCGCATGGCCGACGTCGTGGCGGGCTACTTTGTCGTCACCGTGATGGGGATCGCCCTGCTGGCCTTCCTCGGCTGGGGCCTGTTCGGTCCCGAGCCGCGCTGGGTGTTCGGCCTGATCAACGCGGTGTCGGTGCTGATCATTGCCTGCCCCTGCGCGCTGGGCCTGGCCACGCCGATGTCCATCATGGTCGCCACCGGTCGCGGTGCAACGCACGGCGTGCTGTTCCGTGATGCTGCAGCGATCGAAAACATGCGCAAAATCGACACCCTCATCATCGACAAGACCGGCACCCTGACCGAGGGGCGTCCGACGTTCGAGCGCGCCGTGCCTGCGCCCGGCTTTGATGCCGACGAGGTGCTGCGCCTGGCCGCCAGCCTGGACCAGGGCAGCGAGCACCCGCTGGCCGAAACCATCGTGCGCGCCGCCCGCGAGCGCGGCATGCTGTTCGACAAGCCCGAGAATTTCGAGTCCGGCTCGGGCATCGGCGTGCGTGGGCAGGTGGCAGGGCGTCAACTGGCGCTGGGCAACACCACGCTGATGGAGCAGATCGGCGTCTCGGTCGCTGCCCTGGTGCCGCAGGCCGAGGCCTTGCGTGCAGAAGGCGCCAGTGTGATGCACCTGGCAGTCGATGGCCAACTTATGGGCCTGCTGGCCGTGTCCGACCCGATCAAAGCCAGCACGCCGGAAGCCTTGGCGACGCTCAAGGCTTCGGGGCTGCGCATCGTGATGGCGACCGGCGACGGCCTGACCACGGCCAAGGCTGTTGCAGCCCGCCTGGGCATCGACGAGGTGCATGGCGAGGTCAAGCCGGCCGACAAGCTGCTGCTGGTGGAAAGGTTGCAAAAGGAAGGCCGCGTGGTGGCCATGGCGGGCGATGGCATCAACGACGCGCCGGCGCTGGCCAAGGCCGATGTCGGCGTGGCCATGGGCACCGGAACCGACGTGGCGATGAACAGCGCCCAGATCACGCTGGTCAAGGGCGATCTACGCGGGATTGCGATTGCGCGCGCATTGTCGGAAGCCACGGTGGGCAACATGAAGCAAAACCTGATGTTTGCCTTTTTGTACAACGCGCTGGGCATCCCGATTGCGGCCGGCGTGCTGTATCCGCTGACCGGCTGGCTGCTGTCGCCGCTGATTGCCGCGCTGGCCATGAGCTTGAGTTCGGTGTCGGTGATCGGCAACGCTTTGCGGCTGCGAAACAGACGCGTATGACTCCGCTGTTTTGGTGGTATCGACGGCGGCGGCTGTCACGGTTAAGGAGGTGAATCACAAGATTCGAGGCGACGTGGCCGGTAATGGCATCCAAGACGGGCCGCCGCAGGCTGAGGCCTGACGATAGAAGTTTTATTTTCTCAATAAGGATTAATCATGATGACAAGTAAAGGTAAGTGGTTTTTAACGGTAATACAGGTCGGGCTGCTGGCCTGGTCCGGCACTACATGGGCCGCTGACAAGGTGTATGTGGCCAATGAGGGCGCTGACACGGTCAGCGTGCTCGATGCCGCGTCGTTCAAGACACTGGCAAGCGTGCGCGTCGGCAAGACACCGCACAACGTGCAGGTATCGCCTGACGGAAAGGTCGTATGGGTGACCAATAACGGCGAGCCTGATCAGGCGGCTGGCTCTGCGCATAAGGAAATGGCCAAAGGTGAACACAGCACGATGGCGACGGTAGGAGCCGTTTGGGCCATTGATACCAGTAGTGACGCGGTAATCGCCAAGGTGCCGGTCGGCATGCACCCGGCCCATGTGGTGGTGTCGCCAGATGGCCGCCTTGCCTACGTCACCAACGGCGGCGACGACATGGTGAGTGTGATTGACACATCGGAGCAGCGTGTTGTCGCCACGATTCCTGTCGGTAAGTTCCCCCACGGTCTTCGCATCAGTCCGGACGGCAAGCAGGCCTACGTCGCCAACCTCAAGGGCGGCACGGTGTCGGTCATTGATACCGCCAGCCAAAAGGAGATCGCGCAGGTGCAGGTAGGCAAGGGTCCGGCTCAAGTCGGCTTCACGCCGGACGGTCGTCTTGTCTTGGTGTCGCTGTCGGAAGAAAACGCCGTCGCCGTGATAGACCCGGCCACGCGCCAGGTGATTCGCAAGGTTGCCGTCGGAACGGTGCCTATCCAGCTGTACGTCACGCCGGATTCGCGCACGCTGCTGGTGGCCAACCAGGGCACGCCGAAGAAGCCTGGCAAAACCGTCAGCCTGATCGACCTGGAGAGTTTCAAGGTCGCCAAGACAGTCGTGACTGGCGCCGGTGCTCATGGCGTGGTCGTCGACCGTGACGGACGGTACGCATACGTTACCAACACCTACGCCAACTCGGTCTCCGTGCTCGACGTGAAGGACCGCAAGGTCACGAAGACCGTACCGGTCGGCAAGGCCCCCAACGGCATCAGCGTGACGCCTTGACGGTTTGACCGTCGCGTGCAGCCCAGGGAGCGAGACCCAAGCCCTGGAAAAAATCCGCGAAGCCTGCAACGACGCCTGCGAGCAGGCGTTTAGCCTGCTGTTTCAGAACCTCGTCATGTTCGACACATAGCGATCGCTCACGAAGTGAATCGGGTAACTGACTATTTATCTCTGATCGCTGAAGGCAAGGGCATCGTTTGGGAAGTGACCGGAGATGCAAAAATCTTGGGAGGTCGTTTGCTGGTGCAGCGTGCAATCACCAATCTGGTGTCTAACGCTGTCCGTCATGCCGCTTTCAATTCAACGGTCACCTTAGCCATCGCTGCAGAAGGCCCAAACGTTACCTTGGCGGTGACCAACTTGGGTGAGTCGCCCCGGCCCATCTGGAGCGGGTCCTTGATCGCTTTTACCGCGTTGATTCCGGCCGTGCGCGCTCCGGTGGGCGGTACCGAGCTCGGCCTGGCCATTGTGTGTTTCATCATGTTGTCCCATGGCGGACAAGTCCGGATGTGCAGCCAAAAGGATGGCGAAACGCCTTTCACATTGGTATTTCCGGCTTTAAAGCAGTCCGGCAAGCCTCGACCAGGAAAAGTTAGAGCAGCTGGGAAATCTCCATTAACGGTTTGATACTGGGGCCGAATCGCCCAATCGTTTCCCTATGCTCTTTAAGTTGGTTGTAGGGAAGATATCGGATGCCCAGCTCGGATACTCGCGAGAAAACGGGTCTCTTGAGTTGCTGTGCAGTATGCGTCCGGGCAACACGTCTTGCGTGATTAAACCGGCTGCCACTTATGCGGAAGCAGCTGCTCGATTTCACTCGCCCGCTGCGTCGGTAGACGCGTGAGAACATCCTTTAGATAGGCGTACGGATCATGGCCATTCAGCCGCGCAGACTGGATCAAGCTCATGATCGCCGCCGCCCTTTTTCCGCTGCGTAACGACCCGGCGAAGAGCCAGTTCTTGCGTCCAAGGGCCCTCTGGTTGTCGGGTAGTCAGACGCGGTTGCCCGCGTCCAACCCCCTAAGAACCGTGCATGCGAGTTTCCCAGCACACGGCTCAAGCCTCTGCTAAGGCGCCATTGGGCACCCGGTTATACATCGTCGACATTGGCTAATTGCACATCTCGTGGGCAACGCAGGTGGTAAATCTCAAGATTAGCCGCAGCGTCCGTCCCGCCATGACCTAGCTTCACAATATGGCGACTGTGCCACGGTGTGTCTTTGGTCACCGGCTTGAAGCAGGCGCAGCACCTGCCGCCCTGTTGCACCCATACCCGATACAGCTTGGCTCGACCTTTAACGGAAGTGAGCATCTTCTTGCCCCAGCGGGACTCGAAGTACTCATCCCATGCAGGGTCGTGAGGGTTGGCAGCAGCCTTAATCTTGATATGTCGCACAATCGGTGTGTCTGAGGCGTCTACTAGCGTGTACTGACGCTTCCGACCATCGGCGGATTTTTCAGTACACGAGAACACCCAACGGCGCGCCCCTTGTACTTTGAAATACCGATCCTTCACCCATCGGCGTGTCTTGCGAGGGTGGCGACGTACCGCCCATCGCCAGAGCATTTCCCACACTGCGCTGTCCACCTGGTTGAAGACCTTCTTGGCGACGACATGACTGTGATAGTTCGCCCAGCCCCGTAGAACCGGGTTGAGCAAACCTATCAAGTTAGCCTGTCGTATCGTTTTGTTGGTCTTGATCAACTCTCGCAGCTTGGCAAGTAGAGCCCCGATGTTCGCCTTGGACGGCTTGATCAGGAGCTTGCCGTTGTACTTGCGCAGGTTCCATCCGAGGAAGTCGAACCCGTCCCCTATTGGTTTTTTCCGGAGAGAGGACAAGTCCACGCTCTGCCAGAAATTCAACCACGGCGGGCCTGACTTCATTCTCCAGCCATTCTTTCGAACAACCAGTGATGATGAAATCATCTGCATAACGCACCACGCGCATTTTTCGGGCTGTCCACTTCGCGTTGGGAAATCTCTTCGCCAGCATCGCTTCCAACCCATCCAGCGTCATGTTCGCCAACCCCGGGGATATGATGCCTCCCTGCGGGGTTCCGGCGTGGCTGGGGAATAGCTGCTTTTGGTAGACATAACCAGCCCGGAGCCATTTCTGCAAAATCGCCTTGTCCATGGGAATGTTGGCGATCAACCAGTCATGGCTGATATTGTCGAAACAGCCTTGAATGTCGCCCTCTAACACCCATTCCGCGTTTGCTTTTCGTGACAGCACACCAAAGCACTGTGCGACGGCATCCGCAGTTGAGCGTTCCGGCCTGAACCCATAAGAGTTCGGGTCGCCGGTAGTTTCCGCTATCGGTTCCAGAGCCAGCAGATGAAGCGCCTGCATGGCCCGGCATTTCATCGCGGGAATTCCAAGAGGTCTCGTTTTGCCGTTTTTCTTCGGAATAAGCACTCTCCGAAGCGGGAGCGGCGAGTAACCTCGCCGCGTCAACGACTCTATCGCGCCGAGCTTGGCCCTAGGCGTATTCCAAGTAACCTTGTCCACGCCGGGGGTATTTTTGCCTTTGTTTTCAGACACCCGTTTCACAGCAAATGCCTTGCCACTGAACGAGTGAGTCAGCAGCCATTGCAGGGCTTTCACCTTGTTATGTCTGCCATCTTGTACAGCCTTCACAATACGCGCTTGCAGCCCTCTGACACGACGTTGTACGGCGATCCAATCGATGCTGTCCCACGACGTGCCGGAAGGTGCACACGCCAATGCTGCTGCGTTCATTTGCTCTCCTTCCGTTGAAAGGGTTCTACCTACTCTCGTGTG
>RCMZ01000299.1_pt1 | contig 31767 bp, 33 predicted proteins | sample 2041141 | NCBI WGS metagenome assembly RCMZ01 (sample SAMN09708263, study PRJNA481090) | Wastewater metagenome, whole genome shotgun sequencing project. | biome: sewage; isolation source: Davis station wastewater (DW) | place: Antarctica: Davis Station | collected 2010-03-01 | reverse complement strand
CGGCGGCATTGTGCCTAGTTGCGGGGGAGGATTGAGGGGGGGTGGAGCGTTTAAATATGAGGCCTACATAAATTAGAGAAACGCCCTACACAACATGTCAGCCGGGGTCACAGTGGGCCCCCTCACAAAGCGGCCTGCAAGGGGAATGCACGGCGGGCGGGGCCCATCAGGAGAAGTTCTGCACCAGCACTTCGCTGCCCGCGCCCAGGCGCCGGTAACTGAGCAGCGCCGCCGCCAGCACTACCGCCCCGGCCGCCAGCGCCAGCCAGAAACCGCTGCGGGCGCCGAACTGGTCCACCAACGCGCCGGAACCGGCGGCGCCAATCGCCACGCCGACGCTCAGGCCGGTGATAAGCCAAGTCAGGCCTTCGGTAAGACGGGCCGGCGGCACCAGTTTTTCGATCAGGGCCATGGCTACGATCAGGGTCGGGGAGAAGAACCAACCGGCCACGAACACCGCCAGTGACAAGCCGAGGATATCGCTGGCCAACAACAGAGGCAGGGTGGTCAGGGCCGTGGCCATGCCACCGTAGAGGAACAAGCGGGGCAAGGGGATGGCGGTTTTCCACGCGCCAAAGGCCAGGCCTGCCACGCACGAACCGATGGCGTACACCGACAACACGATGCTCGCCGCCGCCGGTTGCCCCTGCTGCTGGGCAAAGGCCACGCTGACCACGTCCACCACCCCGGCGATGGTGCCCATGGCCATCATCAACAGGCACAACAGGCGCACCGCGCCACTGCGGATCACCGAACGCTGGCGGCCGGCCGCGCGGGGGTGAATCGCCGGCTCCGTGGCCCGTTGCAGCACGAACGCGGTCACGCCGATCACCAGCATCACCAATGCCACCAACGGCCCGGCCTCGGGGAACAGGCCCACCGACAAACCCACCGCCACGGGCGGGCCAAGGATGAAGCACAGCTCATCGAGCACCGACTCAAGGGCGTAAGCGGTTTGCAGCTGTGGCTGGCCGCGGTACAGCGCCGTCCAACGCGCCCGCACCATGGGCGACATGCTGGGCATGCAACCGGCCAGCGCGGCGAACACGAACAGCATCCAGTGGGGCGCCTGCAAGCGGGTGCACACCAGCACCATCAGCAACCCGCCGCCGCCCACCAACGCCGCCAGCGGCAGCACCCGGCCCTGGCCGAAGCGGTCCACCAGGCGCGACACCTGGGGCGCGCAAAAGGCCGTGGCCAGGGCGAAGGTCGCCGCCACCGCCCCCGCCAGGGCATAGCCGCCCTGCAATTGGGCGAGCATGGTAATCAGGCCGATCCCCGTCATGGAATACGGCATGCGCGCCACTATGCCCGCCAGGACAAAGGCCCGGGTGCCAGGGAGCTGGAAGAGTTCGCGGTAAGGGTTGGCCATGGGGCTGGGTCTCTGGGTCGGGGTGTGACGCAGCATCAAAGCACAGGTCAGGGACCTGCAAATACCCAGAGTGTGTAGGTGTTTGGTAAGGACCGTGGGTAGCCAGCGGGCAGCCCGCTGGCTACGTCAGAATCAGTATCAGGCGATCAGTGCCGTTTATGCTTGCGCTTGTGCTTGCTCGACTTGCCGTGGCTCTTGCCGTCGTCGTTGGACAGGTTGCTGCCCACTGCCCCACCCGCTGCACCGCCCAGGCCCGCGCCGATGGTGGAACCGGTGGAACCACCCAACTGGTTACCGACCACCGAGCCACCCGCACCGCCCAGGCCACCACCGATGGCGGCCTCGGTGCGGCTGCCCTTGCGCGCACCCACCGCACTGCCCGCCGCGCCACCGACGCCGGCACCGATGGCCGCGCCGGTGCTACCGCCCAGTTGCTGGCCGACCACGTTGCCCAGGGCACCGCCCAGGCCGCCGCCGACGGCAGCGGTGCCATCCCCTGCCGCCATTGCACCTTGTGCGGCGAGCAGACCGAAAACCAGAGCAGGCAGTGTTAGACGCATGACGAGAACCTCGAGAATCGCAATGGGAGTGCCCGACCCACGCGCCGGTAAAGGCGCGGTGCGGGCGACAAAGGATTGGACAGGCAATGGCGAGAGAGATTCACACAGGCAAAAAAAAGCCCGCTGGGGAAGACGGGCTTGAATGGATCTGCTTTTTAACGGATGAGCTGAGACTACCGAGGCGCTTGTGAATAATTCGTGAAAGGAATGTGGACAGAACGAGAAATAACGCCCACAACCGTAGGAAAGTTCCTAAAAACACATCACAGAGGCATTGCCGCCAGAGCCATGATGGCCGCCAAGGCCTGCTCCCCGGCCTCGGGCGCCAGTGCCGCCTCGCGCCCTGCCCCACGCAGGACCGACAACCCCTCCAGCAGCGCCACGATCAACACCGCCCGCCCCCGTATCGTTTCGGCCGGCACCTGGGCTGCGTCCCGCGTCAGCAGCACACACACGCGGTCGATGTAGGCCTGGTAGAACCCGGTCAGCGCGGTGTTGGCCGCCGGGTCGTGGCCGGCCATCGCCCACAGTTCCCACAGCACCTGGCAGTCCTGGCAGTGCAGATGGCTGTCGAGTACCAGGGTCAGGGCCGAGGCCAGGTCGTCCGGAGCCGCGGCCAGGCGCTGGTCCCACTCGCGCAGATAACGCTCGACCACCGCTGCCAGCAGGCTGTCCAGAGAGGGGAAGTAATACTGCACATGGCTCAGGGACAGGTCCGCCGCGCTGGCCACCGCACGCATACGAAAGCCATGGGCGCCCTGCTGCGCCAGCACTTGCAACGCCGCCTCCAGAACTCGCTCGCGGCGCACCTCGCCTTTTGTCGCCATCCCTTACCTCCTGACCGTTGAAAAAAAACCTCGACGCCGCCCGCCACCGATGCCAATAATTGGTCAACTGACCAAATATAGGAAATCACCCCGTGAAAGTACACCGCGTATTGCTGGCCGGCGGGGCCGGCGTCGTCGGCGCGCAAGTGGCGGCCATGCTGCATCGGCGCCAGCCCCAAGTACAGTTGATTGTCGCCGGGCGTCGCGTGCAGGCCGCCGAGGCGGTGGCGCGGCCCCTGGGCGCTGAAGCGCTGCAACTGGACATCGACGGGCCGCAGTTCCCGGCCCTGGCCGAGGGCACGCTGATCGTCGCCCTGGCCAATGACCGCCACGACCGCTTGCTGCGGTTCGCCTTGGACGGCGGCCATCCTTATATAGATGTCACGCGCTGGACCGAGCGCCTCAAGCAAGCGCTGGTGTGCGTCGCCAGTGGCCCGCCGCCACGGGCGCCGGTGGTCTTCGCCTCGGCATGGATGGCCGCCACCGCCGGCCTGATGGCCCGCGAACTGGTGCAGGACTTGGCCAGCGTCGAGCGCATCAGCCTGGACATTCTCTACGCCTTGGCCGACCGCGCCGGGCCGAACTCGGTGGAGTACCTGGATCGTCTGTCGGTGCCCTTCCACACCTTGGATGGCGGGCAGTGGCAGCAGCGCCAGGGTTTCAGCGACGGCCAGGTGGCGGATTTCGGCGACGCCGGGCGCCACACCACGTACCGCTTCGACACCCCCGACCAAGCCAGCCTGCCGCACCTGTTGGGCGCGGCGACGGTGGAAGCGCGCATCGCCTTCGACGACCGCAACGCCACGCGCCTGTTGCGCACCCTGGTGGCCTGCGGCGTGTGGAAGCTGATTGCCGGCCCGCGTTTTACTCCCCTGCGCCGCGCCATGCTGTACAACCCCGGCAACGGCGGGCCGCACCGCATCCGCCTGCGCGCCGCAGGCACGGACCGGCAGGGCAGCCCCGCACAGCGCACGCTGTTGCTGACCGACCCCGCCGGCCAGACCCACCTCACCGCCCTGGGCACCGTGCTGCAAATCGAGCGCCTGCTGGGCCTGGAACAACCGCCGCCCGCACCGGGGGTTTATTTGGGGGAAAACCTGCTCGACCCCTGCCAGACCAAAGCACAGCTTCAGGCAGAAGGTGTGTTGATAAGCGAGTAAAAAACCAGGCTGACGGGCGAGATAGAACCGCCCGGTTGCCTGCGACAGAGAATGACCGTTTATCGGGCGAGAACTATTCACCCAGAACAAGGTAAAACGCCCTACATAGCTGCTCTCGTTATATCCCTAGATTGGCGCCTTCATTTTTCAACACGGTAATTTCCTCGTGTTTAAGCGCCTTTTCTTACTCATCACCTGTAGCTTTTTCGTACACATCAGCCAAACCACAGCCAGCCCACTGCCCCAGGTCATCGACCGTGCCCACGATTTGATTGGCACACCCTATCGCTGGGGCGGCAACAGCGAAAAAAGCGGTTTCGATTGCAGCGGCCTGATGGTCTACCTGTTTCACCATGAAGCCGACATCAAGTTGCCTCGCACCACCGCCGCCATGGTCAAGGCCGGCTACAAGACCGTTGAAAAGCCCCATTTGAAACCGGGAGACGCGGTGTTTTTCGCGCGCAATGGCAAAGGCCCGATCAACCATGTGGGGCTGTACATCGGTGACGACAAATTCATCCACGCCCCGCGCACCGGCAAAAACGTGCGCATCGACAGCTTGAGCAACAACTATTGGCGGCGCAGCTACAAAACCGCCAAGCGCTTCCATGAACCACCACCGCGCCCGTTCAACGCCACCGCCGCCCAGCAAGGCCTGGCCCTTCAGAGCCACCAACGCAGTAGGTAGAACATCCCCATGCTCAGCAGCACCGTGGTCAGCACACGGCCAGTCCACAGCATCAGCCCCACCGCACACAGGCCGGCCCACAGGTAAGGGTTGGCCGGGTTGAGGTTGAGCTGATGGTCACTGATGAAAATGATCGGCCCGCAGATCGCGGTGAGCATGCCCGGCACCGCGAAACCGAGAAAATCCTTCACGTTGCGCCCCAGGCGCAATGGCAGCCGCGGTTCCAGGAACAGGTAGCGGTTGAAAAAAACGATCAGGCCCATGCCCACAATAATGGCGAAGATCATCACAGGCGCACCGCCAGGCGTTTGCACATAAACCCGGCGGCCATGCCCGCCAACCCCGCGGCGACCACCGCCGACTCCCACCGCCAGTAGCTGAACAGCACCGCGCAAAACAGCGACACCGCCACGCAGATCACCGTAGGCACGTCGCGCACCACCGGCGTAATCAAGGCAATGAAAGTTGCCGCGATGGAGAATTCCAGCCCCAGGTGTTCCAGCCCCGGGATGCTCTTGCCCAACACGATGCCGGCGAGGGTGAAGAGGTTCCAGATCAGGTAAAAACTCAGGCCCACCCCCAGGGCGTACCAGCGGTTGAAGGTCTGGCGGTCGTACTGGCTGACCAGAGCGAAGAACTCGTCGGTGAGCAAAAAGCCCAAGCCCATACGCCAGCGCAACGGCAGCGGCGACAGGGTCGTGCGCATGTGCATGCCATACAGCAAGTGCTGGGAGGTCAACAAAAGCGTGGTCAACAAGATCGACAGCGCGCCCGCGCCACCTTTAATCATGCCGATGGCCACCAGTTGCGCCGCGCCGGCAAACACAATCACCGACAGGCCCTGGCTTTGCAGCGGCGTGAGTTGAGCGTCGATGGCGGTGGACCCGGCCAGCAGGCCCCAGGGCGCACAGGCCAGGGACAGCGGCAGGATCGCAATCGCGCCACGGACGAATGCATGTTGGGGAAGCGCAGTGGGCATCGCAGGGTGCTCATCAAGGTCGGCCGCCAAGGTTGGCAGTTTTGCCAATGCCTGTCTTGAACGATCTTGCGTTGCGAACGTAGAAAACGGCACAAATGGGGCGCCAAACGACGGCGAATGGGGGCGGCATGCAAATAAAACCGGTCAATTACCGTTTTTATTTGCGCTTGGACTAACCTTTTAGACCATTCAGCCGATGATATTCCCCCCGTCATACCATCAAGAGCATAGGGATATGAGAAACAACCAGCCTGTCACCCACAGAGAAGTCGCCCTGGGTTCGTCGCAAAAGCTCATCTCCACTACCGATGCCCGGGGTGTCATCACCTACTGCAACGATGCGTTTGTCGCGATCAGCGGCTTTGAGCGCGATGACCTGATCGGCGCCCCGCAGAACATCGTGCGCCACCCCGATGTACCGTCCGCCGTGTTCGCCCACATGTGGGCGGCCCTCAAGCAAGGGCGCCCGTGGATGGGCATCGTCAAGAACCGCAGCAAGAATGGCGACCACTACTGGGTCAACGCCTACGTCACGCCGATCTTCGAGGGCAACCAAGTGGTGGGCTACGAGTCGGTGCGGGTCAAGCCCACGGCCCGGCAGATCCAGCGCGCCCAAGCCCTGTATCTGCGCATCAACCAGGGCAAACCGGCCCTCCCCCGGCGCCATCTGTGGCTGAGCCTGGCCCAAGACTGGCTGCCATTGCTGCTGCTTAGCCAAGTGAGCGCGGCGCTGATGCTGTGGCTCGGCGCGTCGCTGGCTTTCGCCCTGGCGGCGGTGCTGGCCATCGCCCTTGGCGGTGCGACCCTGTACGGGCGTAAAAACGGCCTCAAGCATTTGCTCCAGGGTGTGGAACGCAGCACCTGTGATGGTTTGATCGCCCAGATGTACAGCGACGGCCGTGGCCCCCAGGCGCGCCTGGAAACCGCCCTCATCAGCCAGGACGCACGCCTGAAAACCTGCCTCACGCGCCTGCAGGACAGCGCCGAGCAGGTCAATCAATTGGCCAGCCGCTCCGACACGCTCGCCGCCGATAGCTCCAAAGGCCTGGAACGCCAGCGCGTGGAAACCGAGCAGGTGTCCACCGCCGTCAACCAGATGGCCGCCACCACACAGGAAGTGGCCAGCCATGTACAGCGCACCGCCGACGCGACCCAGCAGGCCCATCAACTGACCAGCCATGGCCGCAACGTGGCCCGCGACACCCGCCAGGCCATCGAGCGCCTATCGGTGGTGGTGGGCGAAACTGGCGAGACCGTGGCTCAACTGGCCCGCGACAGCAATGAAATCGGCACGGTGGTGGACGTCATCAAAGGCATCGCCGACCAAACCAACCTGCTGGCCCTCAACGCCGCCATCGAAGCGGCGCGGGCCGGCGACATGGGCCGCGGCTTCGCGGTGGTCGCCGACGAAGTGCGGCAACTGGCCCAGCGCACCACACAATCGACCCAGCAAATCCACCAACTCATCACCCAGCTCCAGCAGTCGTCCAACAACGCGGTGCAGGTCATGGCCAGCGGGCATCGCCAGGCCGAAGAAGGCGTGGCCTGGGTGCTCGAAGCGGACAAGGCGCTGGTGGGCATCAGCGATGCGGTGGCCCACATCACCGATATGACCACCCAAATCGCCGCCGCCACCGAGGAGCAAACCGCCGTGGCCGAAGAGATCAGCCGCAACATCACCACCATCGCCCACCTCGCCGACCAGACCTCCGAGCAGGCCCAGCATTCGGCCCTGCTCAGCCAGGAACTGACCCGCACCGCCACCACCCAGTACTCCCTGGTGGAACGCTTCAACCGCTAGCCGCGAGCGGGGCGACGCCAGTTGCGGCGCCCCGTGCGCGACAAGTTTTCCTGTTGTGCAGCTACAAGTTTTTTTGTTGGACGCATCCCCCCCTGGCGGCAAAGATGCTCGCCACTGACGCTGGGCCTCCCGGGTCAATAATAAAAACCGAGTCGCGCTGCGCGCCGTTCTCCAAGCATGAACCTGACCTGCGCGTCGGTTCGCTGTGGCGCCGTGGCCTGCCGCTGAGGACTTCAACCCCATGCAAACCGTCGTGAACCTGTGGCCGCTGATAGGCGTGCTCGTCATCGTGGTCGGCTTCGTGCTGCGCTTTAACCCCTTGCTCGTCGTCACCGCGGCGTCTATCGCCACGGGCCTGGCCGCACACTTTTCCCCGGAAAAAATCCTCGCCACCATGGGCGAAGGCTTCATCGAAACCCGTGCCCTGCAACTGATCCTGCTGCTGCCCCTGGCCGTCATCGGCCTGCTGGAACGCCACGGCCTGCGCCTGCATGCGCAGAACTGGATCGCACGGTTCCAGCGCGCCACCGTGGGGCGCCTGCTGATTATTTACCTGTTCGTGCGCGAATCCACCGCCGCGATGGGCCTGACCAGCCTGGGCGGGCACCCGCAAATGGTGCGCCCGCTGCTGGCGCCCATGGCCGAGGGCGCAGCGGAAAAACGCTACGGCAAACTCCCCGATGCCCTGCGCCACAAAGTCCTGGCCATGTGCGCGGCCACCGATAACGTGGGGCTGTTCTTTGGCGAAGACATCTTCGTCGCCTTCGGTGCGATTGCCCTGATGCACACCTTCCTGTTGGGCTCGGGCCTGGACGTCGAACCGCTGCACATCGCCTTCTGGGGCATCCCCACGGCCATTTGCGCGTTCATCATCCACGCCATCCGCCTGCACCGTTTCGATCGCATGCTGACCCGCGAAATGCAGCCCACCGGGCAACCCGGCCGCCAGGTGGAGAGCGCGCAATGATTATCTCGATCCAATACCTGTTCTGGCTGGCCGGAGTGCTGCTGCTCATCACCGCCGGCATGATCCTCAGCGACCGCAGCCACCCCAAGCGCTGGTCCACCGGGCTGTTCTGGATGCTCTTCGCCGTGGTCTTCCTGGTGGGTGAACGCCTTGACCCGGCCGTCGTCGGCGGCGGTGTGGTGCTGATGGCAATCATCGCCGGCCTGGGCGGCGTCGGCCGTGGCGCCCACGCCGAATTGCACGTCAAGGCCGCCCGCGCCAGTGCCGGACGCCTGGGCCACAAACTGTTCATTCCGGCCCTGGCCATTCCGCTGACCACCGTCATCGGTTCAGTGCTGCTCAAGCACACCGAGATCGGCGGCGTGCCACTGCTGGACCCGAAGAACACCACTTTCGTCTCCCTCGGCCTGGGCTGCCTGATCGCCCTCGGGCTGGCCTGCTGGCTGACCCGCGACACGCCGATCCAGGCCATGCGCGAATCCCGGCGCCTGACCGAAGCCCTGGGCTGGGCCATGGTGCTGCCGCAGATGCTGGCCATGCTCGGCCTGCTGTTCAACGAAGCGGGCGTGGGCGACGCCGTGGCGCACGTGGCCACTACCTACATCAACCTCGACCTGCGCCTGGTGGCGGTGATGGTCTACGTACTGGGCATGGCCCTGTTCACCGTCATCATGGGCAATGGCTTCGCCGCGTTCCCGGTGATGACCGGCGGCATCGGCGTACCGGTGCTGGTGGGTGTGTTCGGTGCCAACCCCGCCGTGATGGCGGCCATCGGCATGTTCTCCGGCTACTGCGGCACCCTGATGACGCCCATGGCGGCCAACTTCAACATCGTCCCCGCCGCGCTGCTGGAACTGCCGGACAAAAACGCCGTTATCAAGGCCCAGATGCCCACCGCGCTGCTGATGCTGGTGGTCAACATCGTCCTTCTCTACCTGTTGATGTGAGGCGCCAATGAACACCCTGCTGCTGACCGGGTTCGAGCCCTTCGACCAAGACCCCATCAACCCCTCCTGGGAAGTGGCGCGCAGGCTCGACGGCGTGCAGTTGCGCGACGACCTGCGGATCGTCGCCCGCCAGTTGCCCTGCGCCTTCGCCACCGCGCCGGGCAGCCTGGCGCAACTGCTGGCCGAACACCGCCCGCAGATGGTCATCGCCCTGGGCCTGGCCTCGGGGCGCCCAGACCTGTCCATCGAACGCGTGGCCATCAACCTCCACGACGCCCGCATCCCGGACAACCTCGGCCAGCAACCCATCGACACCCCCGTCGCCCCCGACGGCCCCGCGGCCTACTTCAGCACCCTGCCCGTCAAAGCCATGGTCAAAGCCCTGCGCGAAGCCGCCATCCCCGCCAGCGTTTCACACACCGCCGGTACCTTTGTCTGCAACCAGGTGTTCTACCTCCTGCAACACAGCCTCGCCGGCACCGGCATACGCAGCGGCTTTATCCACGTTCCCTGCCTGCCCGCCCCCACCACGCCCCATCCGACCATGGCTTTGGCCACACAAGTCGAGGGCCTGCGCATCGCTGCGCTGGCGGCTTGGGAGACTGCGGTGGATGTGGTGGAGAGTGGGGGGCAGGTGAGTTAGGGGCAGTAACGGCTGGTTCCACAGCGCTTCTGCCCGCACGTAAACATGCACTGAGCCTGTAGCGGGATGACCCGAAGGCCGATTTTCCAGACGCCAGAAACCACAAAACCCCTGATTTCGCTAGAAACCAGGGGTTTTGTGTATCGAATATGGCGGTTGAGGAGGGATTCGAACCCTCGATACAATTTCTTGTATACACACTTTCCAGGCGTGCTCCTTAAGCCACTCGGACACCCAACCGTTGCTCTTCAAACTCTTTCAGTCTGTCGAGGCGCGCTAATGTAGTCGAAAGCTTTTCCGATGGCAAAGGTTTTTTTCAGAATTTTCATGCGCTTAAGGCATTTAGGCAGCTTGCCCGGCTGCGGTGCAGGGCAAACCGGCCAATCTCTGGCTTGGCGGGCCCTTCTATATAGAAGGTAATGGGCCGCGGGCGTGGCGGGTGGGGCCTGGCGCTGGGCTCGGGGCTGACCGGGCGGTCAGTCACGGCGCTTTACCTGGAAGGTGGCGGTGAGTAACGTCTGCCTACTTCATTACAAGGAATAGCGTCATGAGTGAGTTGATTTCCTACCACCTCGAAGACGGTATCGCGACCCTGACGTTGAACAACGGCAAGGTCAATGCCATTTCCCCGGACGTGATTGCCGCGTTCAATAGCGCACTGGACCAGGCAGTGGCCGACCGTGCCGTGGTCATCATTACCGGGCAGCCGGGGATTCTATCCGGTGGCTATGACCTGAAAGTCATGACCGCCGGCCCCAAGGAGGCGGTGAGCCTGGTGACCCAGGGCTCTACACTCGCGCGGCGCCTGCTGTCGCATCCCTTCCCGGTGATCGTCGCCTGCCCTGGGCACGCGGTGGCCAAAGGTGCCTTCATTCTGTTGTCGGCCGATTACCGCATTGGTGTCGACGGCCCGTTCAGCATTGGCCTGAACGAAGTGCAGATCGGCATGACCATGCACCACGCCGGCATCGAGCTGGCCCGCGATCGCCTGCGCCGTTCGGCGTTCCACCGTTCGGTCATCAATGGCGAGATGTTCAACCCGCAGAGCGCGGTAGACGCCGGTTTCCTCGACAAGGTTGTGGCCCCTGAAGAGTTGCAGAGTGCAGCGCTGGAAGCTGCCCGTCAGTTGAAGAAGATCAACATGACCGCCCACAAGAACACCAAGCTCAAAGTGCGTAAGGCCCTGCTCGATGCCCTGGAGAGCGCGATCGCCCAGGATCAGCAGCACATGGGCTAAGCCGCGCTCCCTGGCCGCAAAAAAAACCGCATCCCTGGGGCTGCGGTTTTTTTCTGCCTGGAGTTTGCCTTCGAAGGCGTGGCTGACTTGCGCGCGAACTCTCGCCGTGAGGGGTGACGTGTGAGCTGTTTGGAGGGTGCCGATGGAGCGGCCCGGTGAGCATCCCCACGCAACATAGAGACTTGATCCGACACCATCTGCCGGAAACATGCGCTTAAACATCCGCTATCTCCTACCTCCACCGGGGTAATTGTGCAAAACAGTGCACATCCGTACACTGCGCCACCTTTTGTCCCGGCGGGCCCACAAATGCTGTACCTGTTTCGCATGTTGCTGATGAGCCTGCACTTTCTGCTAGCAGGTGTGCTGGGCGTGGTGCTCGGCCTATGCCGCCCGTTCAACCCAGACAACAGCCGCCTGTGCGCGCGGCTCTACGCCTGGCCGGCGATGTGCATTTTGCGCCTGCGGGTGCGGGCCAAAATCGCCTCCCTCAAGCATAAGCCGTCGGGCTGCGTGATCGTCGCCAACCACCAGTCCAACTACGACCTGTTCGTGCTGGGCAACGTGGTGCCCTACCGCACCGTGTGCATTGGCAAAAAGAGCCTGAAGTGGGTACCGCTGTTCGGCCAGTTGTTCTGGTTGGCGGGCAATGTGCTGATCGACCGCGGCAACGCCCGCAAGGCGCGCCAGGCGATGCTCACCACCACCGAGACTTTGCAGCATAAGGACACCTCCATCTGGGTGTTCCCCGAAGGCACCCGCAACCTGGGCCAGGACCTGCTGCCGTTCAAGAAAGGCGCGTTCCATATGGCCATCGCCGCTGGCGTGCCGATCATCCCGGTGTGCGTGAGCAGCTACATCACCCACATGCGCCTGAATCGCTGGAACAGCGGGCAAATCCTGATCGAATCACTGGCCCCCATCCCCACCGCCGGCCTGACCCTGGACGACATCCCCGGGTTGATCGAACAATGCCGCGTGCAAATGCACGACTGTATCGCCGCCCTCGACCGCCAAGTGCTGGCCCGGTAGTAGCAAGCGGGCTGGCCCGCGCTGGGTGCGTAGCGCACCCCGACGGTGTATTGCCCAGTAGAGGTTTACGACCCTGCGCAGCCGAGCGCAGGCAAGCCTGCTGACTACTCAAGCACGCTCAGGCTAAGCTGCACGCTGTTTGTGGCCAGAAGAAGTGAACCGGGACCATGGGTAGAGTCGTTGCAGCAGCGGTGTACAGCGCCGGCAAGAAAGTCACCAACATCACCCTCGACGAAGGCAGTGCCTGGGCCGCCAAGCCCGGCCACTTTGTGTGGATCGGCCTGGAAGAGCCCGATGCCCAGGAGCTCGCCAACCTGCAACGCCAGTTCAACTTGCATGAACTGGCCATCGAAGACGCCCTGGAAAAACACAGCCGCCCCAAGCTGGAAACCTTCGGCGACGCACTGTTTATCGTGACCTACTCGCCGATCCGCACCGCCGGCAAGCTGGAGTTCATCGAAACCCACATCTTCGCCGGCAAGGGCTACATCATCACCGCCCGCAACGGCCACTCGGCGTCCTATGCCCACGTGCGCCAGCGCTGCGAGGCGCGGCCGCTGCTGCTGGAGCACGGCGAGGATTTCGTGCTCTACGCCTTGCTCGACTTCGTGATCGAGAACTATCAGCCCGTGGGCGAAGCCATTCATGCCGAGATCGATGAGCTGGAGCGCAACGTGCTGTGCAGCGCGATGAACGAACGCGACGTGCTGGCCCTGCACAGCCTGCGCCGCGATGTGCTGCGCCTGCGCCGCTATGCCGCGCCCATGGTGGAGATCAGCGAGGAGCTGCAAAAGCTCAACTTCCCGTTTATCGACAAGAACATGCGCCCCTACTTTCGCGACGTGCAGATCCACGTCACGCGGCAGATGGAAGATTTGTCGACTCTGCGCGATATCGCCAGCCAGACCATTGAGATCGGCGTGCTACTCGAAGCGGCGCGCCAGAGCGTGGTGCAACGCAAATTCGCGGCGTGGGCGGCGATCCTCGCCTTCCCCACCGCCGTGGCGGGCATCTATGGGATGAACTTCGAGAACATGCCTGAACTGACCTGGCACTACGGCTACTTCGGCGTGCTGGGGTTCATAACCTTGGGGTGCGTGGGGTTGTGGGCCAGCTTCAAGCGCTCGGGGTGGCTGTAGCAAACCACATGGCTACGTTGTCGGAGCAACTGTCTTACCTCTCCCACTCGTCACCGCCATTCAATGCCGCCATCGCGAGCAGGCTCGCTCCCACAGTGGAAAAATGAAAATCCCGCCCACACCCCCGTTCAACTGTGGAAGCGGGCTCGCCCGCGATGGCCGCATTCCAATCACTAGAGAGGCTGCGGTTTTACCCGCCTCATCGCGGGCAAGCCCGCACCCACAAGCCTTCTTCCACACAAACGCCCACCGGGCAGTGGCGGTCTGTCAGGCCTGATGCGCCACAAACCGCATCATCCATTCCGCCACCGTGGTGCCGTGGTGGTCGTGTTCCAGGCTGGCCACGCCGCGGGTGTAGACCTGTTCCCCCAGGTGCTGCTGGCGCAGGTCGAGCAAGGCGCGGGAGTAGTCGTGAATGAATTCCGGGTGGCCCTGGAAGCACAGCACCTGGTCGTTGATGTGGTAGGCGGCGAACGGGCAGAAATCGCTGGAGGCGATCACCGTGGCGTTTTCCGGCAGCGCGGTGACCTGGTCCTGGTGGCTGATGAGCAGCGTCAGTTCTTCCACCACCGGGCTCATCCACGGCGCCTTGGCCGCCAGTTGATAGTTGTGGGTGCCCACGCCCCAGCCCTGGGTCGCGCGCTCGCTGCGCCCGCCCAGCAACAGCGCCAGCAACTGATGGCCAAAGCAGATGCCCAGCAGTTTGTCGCCGCGCTCGTAGCGCTCAAGCAGGTAGGTCTTGAGGGTTTCGATCCACGGGTCGGTGCCGAAGGAATCGGCCTTGCTGCCGGTGACCAAGTAGGCGTCGAAGTGTTGGTCATCGGCCGGGTACTGGCCCTGCATCACGTTGTAAACGGTGAACTGGGCGGCAATCGGCTGGCGTGAAAACAAGCGCTGGAACATCTGCCCGTACCCCTGGTATTGGTCCACCAGTTCGGGGCGCAGAACGTCGGTTTCCAGAATGCAGATGTGTAGCGACATAAAAAGTACCTGACACGGTAAAGGCAAGAGCGCACGCCCCAGAGCCTGCCTTGAAATACCAGCCCAAGGCAAGCGTCGGGGCGCGGCTCAACCAGTCAGAACAACTGCCCCCGGGCGGCTTTTTCCAGCAGCAGCGCCGGCGGCGCGAAGCGCTCGCCGTACTGCTCGCGCAGGTACTGGGCGCGGGCGACGAAATCAGCCACGCCGTACTGGTTGATAAATTGCAGCGCACCGCCGGTCCATGGGGCAAAACCGATGCCGAAGATCGAGCCGATGTTGGCGTCGGCGGTCGAACGCAGCACGCCCTCCTCCACGCAGCGCACGGTTTCCAGGGCCTGGATGAACAGCAGGCGATCACGCACGTCCTGGGGCGCGATCTGCCCGTCAGCCTTCTCGAACCGAGCCTTGAGTTCGGGCCACAGGTGCTTGGTGTCGCCCACCGGGTAATCGTAGAAACCGCCACCGGCGGCCTTGCCCGGGCGCTGATACTCGTTGAGCAACAGGTCGATCACGGCGAACGCTGGGTGCTCGGGCAACGGCTTGCCTTCGGCTTGCAGGTCTTTGATGGTCTGCTGGCGGATGTGGCTCATCAGGCTCAGGGACACTTCATCCGAGATCGCCAGCGGCCCGACAGGCATGCCGGCCTTGCGCGCCTCGGTCTCGATCATCGCTGCAGCGATGCCTTCGCCGAGCATGGCGATGCCTTCGTTGGTGAAGGTGCCGAACACCCGGGAGGTGAAGAAGCCGCGGCTGTCGTTGACCACAATTGGGGTTTTCTTGATTTGCAGGACGAAATCGAACCCCCGGGCCAGGGTTTCGTCGCGGGTGTGGGTGCCCTTGATGATTTCCACCAGGGGCATTTTGTCCACGGGGCTGAAGAAGTGCAGGCCAATGAACTTGCCTGGGTCCGGCACGGCCGTGGCGAGGCCACTGATGGGCAACGTGGAGGTGTTGGATGCGATCACCGCATCGGCGCCTACCACCTGCTGCGCCGCCGCCGAGACGCGCGCCTTGAGTTCACGGTCTTCGAACACTGCCTCGATCACCAGGTCGCAACCGGCCAAATCGGCGTCCTGCTCGGTGGCGTGGATGCGCGCCAGAGTGGCGTCGCGCTGCTCCGCGCTCAACTGGCCACGCGCGACCTTCTTGTCGAGCAGCGCCGCGCTGTGGGCTTTGCCCTTTTGCGCCGCCGCCAAGGTTACGTCTTTAAGCACCACCTCGATGCCGGCCACGGCGCTGACGTAAGCGATGCCGGCGCCCATCATGCCCGCCCCCAGCACACCGACCTTGCGCGTCACGGTCGGGGCAAACCCGGCGGGGCGCGAGCTGCCGGCGTTGATTTCGTTGAGCTGGAACCAAAAGGTGCCAATCATGTTTTTCGCCACCTGGCCGGTGGTCAGTTCGGTGAAGTAGCGGGCCTCGATCAACTGCGCGGTGTCGAAATCCACCTGCGCGCCTTCTACGGCGGCGCAAAGGATTTTCTCCGGGGCCGGCAGGCAGCCTTGGGTCTTGCTGCGCAGGATCGACGGGGCAATGGCGAGCATCTGCGCCACTTTCGGGTGGGACGGCGTGCCGCCGGGGATCTGATGGCCTTTGATGTCCCACGGCTGTTTGGCGCCGGGGTTGGCCAGAATCCAGGCGCGGGATTTGCTCAGCAGTTCATCGCGGTCCGCCGCCAACTCATCCACCAACCCGGCCTGCAAGGCTTGCTGTGGCCGCACTTTCTTGCCTTCAAGCAAATACGGCAGGGCTTTTTCCAGGCCCAGCATGCGCACCGTACGCACCACGCCACCGCCGCCCGGCAGCAGGCCGAGGGTGACTTCCGGCAGGCCGATCTGCACCGATGGATGGTCCAGCGCGACGCGGTGATGGCAGGCCAGGCAGATTTCCCAACCGCCGCCCAGGGCCGCGCCGTTGATCGCCGCAACCACTGGCACGCCGAGGGTTTCCAGGGCGCGTAGTTGGCCCTTGAGCTCCAGGATATTGCGGTAGAAGGCTTCGGCCTGGGGCTTGCCGACCTTGATGAGTTCGTTGAGGTCGCCACCGGCGAAGAAGGTCTTTTTCGCCGAGGTAATGATGACGCCGGCAATCGCGTCTTTGTCGGCCGTGAGCCGGGCCACAGTGGCGGCCATGGCGTCGCGGTACACCGCGTTCATGGTGTTGGCGCTCTGGCCCGGCATGTCGATGGTCAGTACGACGATCCGGTCCTGGTCTTTTTCATAGCGAATGGCAGCGGTCATGGCAGCAGTTTCCTTGGAATGGGGGGCTCAGAGGCGTTCGATGATGGTGGCGATACCCATGCCGCCGCCGACGCAGAGCGTGGCCAGGCCATAGCGTTGCCCGCGCACTTCCAGTTCATCGAGCAAGGTGCCGAGGATGGCGCACCCGGTGGCGCCCAAGGGGTGGCCCATGGCGATGGAGCCGCCGTTGACGTTAACCCGCGCCGGGTCGATGGCCATGTCTTTGATGAACTTGAGCACCACCGAGGCAAAGGCTTCGTTGACCTCGAACAGGTCAATGTCCTCGACCCGCAGCCCGGCCTTGGCCAGGGCCTTGCGCGTGGCGGGCGCGGGGCCGGTGAGCATGATGGTCGGGTCGGTGCTGGTGACCGCCGTGGCAACGATCCGTGCCCGGGGCGTGAGGCCCAGTTCGCGGCCCTTGGCCTCGGAGCCGATCAGCATCAACGCGGCGCCATCGACAATCCCCGAGCTGTTGCCCGGGGTGTGTACGTGGTTGATCCGCTCCACGTGGCTGTAGACCCGCAGCGCCGTGGCGTCGAAGCCCATCTGGCCCATCATCTCGAAACTCGGCTTGAGGCTGCCCAGGCCTTCGAGGGTGGTGCTGGCGCGGATGAACTCGTCATGGGCCAGCAGCACGATGCCGTTCTGGTCGCGCACCGGCACCAGGGATTTGTCGAATGAGCCGTCGCCGCTGGCGCGTGCCGCTTTTTGCTGGGAATGCAGGGCGAAGCGGTCGACGTCGTCGCGGCTGAAGCCTTCGAGGGTGGCGATCAGGTCGGCGCCAATGCCTTGGGGCGCGAATTGGCTGTGGATGTTGGTTTGCGGGTCCAGGGCCCAGGCCCCACCGTCGCTGCCCATGGGCACGCGGGACATCGATTCGACGCCGCCGACCACCACCAAATCCTCGAAACCGGAACGCACTTTCATCGCCCCCAGGTTGACTGCCTCCAGCCCCGAGGCGCAAAAGCGGTTGATTTGCACACCGGCCACGCAGATATCCCAATCGGCCACCAAGGCAGCGGTCTTGGCGATATCGGCGCCCTGGTCACCCACGGGCGTCACGCAGCCCAGGACAATGTCATCGACCTGGCTGGTGTCCAGTGCCGTGCGCTGTTGCAGGGCGCCGAGCAACCCGGCCACCAGGTTCACGGGTTTGACGCTGTACAAGGCGCCGTCGGCCTTGCCTTTGCCACGGGGCGTGCGTAGTGCATCGAAAATCAACGCTTGGGTCATGACGTCCTCGAACCGCTGTGCAGGAGAGTGAATGGCGAGTTCCCACCTTAGGCTCGGCGGCGGCGGATTCAATGACCTAAGCGCTCACGGGCCTTGACGGTCACGCTCAGACGAACGGTAGTCGCCTAACGGATTGCCCCGCGTGAGGGCGCCACGTGTCTAGCCAAGGGGCCGCTAGGCGGCTGGCAATAGGCCTCATACCTATTTGGAAGGTTTTATAAAGACATCCATATGAAATGGGTCTAAGCCAGGCGCCACGTGGCCCCTAAGGTAAATTCTGTACGAGATAGCCGTCGGGTTTTGCCGGGGCTCTCGTCACAAGGAAAGTACAGCGCTTTGCCCAGACGGATCTGACAGGCAAGCATTTGACGCTCAGGAAATAACAAAAAAGGCAGTCAGCCATGTTTAAACACTCGAAAGTACGCCAGGCCGGGCTCATTCTTTTCGCCACCACTCTGCTGTTGATCGTGCCGAACATCACCAAGTTGATCGGGTAGACGTGGGTGTGCCAGTCTTGCCAGCTCGCCCGGCAACTGGCACATACCCCACTTTTTTCGACAGGCCTCCCTTCTTGAAAGCCCTTCTGCTGCTGGCAGCCCTGCTGCTTTGCCCGCCCTTGTCCGCGGCACAACTGGTGCTGGAGCTGGGCACCCCGCAACGCACCTGGCAAACCGCCGAACTGCTCGCCCACCCGCAAGCGCAAGCCGTGCATATCCGCAACGACGTGACCTATAAGCGCGACATGACTTACCGCGCCGTGCCCCTGGCAGCGTTGCTGACGGGCATTACTGCGGCCGATCACCTGCAAGCCGTGGCCCTGGACGGTTTTGCCGCCGAACTGGCCGCCGCGCCACTGTTGCAAACTGCCGGCGCCCAGGCTTGGCTGGCGGTGGAAGACCCGCAAGCACCCTGGCCGCCATTGGCCCAGGGCAAGCCCAGCGCCGGGCCGTTCTATCTGGTGTGGACACACCCGCAGGCCAGCGCCATCAGCCCCGAGCAGTGGCCGTTCCAAGTGACGCGAATCAAACACCTGGCCCCGGTGGCCGAACGCTTCCCGGCGCTGCGCCCCGACCCGGCCCTGGCCAGCGACGACCCGGTCAACCGTGGCTTTGCCCTGTTCCAGAAAAACTGCCTGGCCTGTCATCGCCTCAATGGCGCGGGCGATGCCCAGGTCGGCCCGGACCTGAACCTGCCTTACAGCCCCACCGAATACTTCGGCGCCGACTTTCTCAAGCGCTACATCCGCGACCCGCAAAGCCTGCGCCACTGGCCCCAGGCAAAAATGCCGGGCTTTAACGCCAGCATTCTGCCGGATGAGCAATTGGCGTGGTTGGTGGAGTATTTGACCCATATGGCGGGGCGCAAACCGCGCCTTTGAGGCTGCGCGGCTGCTGTAGCAAGCGGCGGCATCAGCAGCACGCCGTTAGCTTTACTGCTGCTGGACGAGAAGCACCGGTGTGGGCGAGACGAACACCTTGGCGTGCATCTGCTCGCAGCCGCCGCCCCGACGCATGCCACGTACCGGGCAGGCGTCGAGGTAATCCAAGCCCACGGCCAGTTTCAGGTGGCGTTCGGGGCGGGCCAGTTCGTTGGTTACGTCGAAGCTGTACCAGGCGTCGTCGAGCCAGGCTTCGGCCCAGGCGTGGCTGGCCAGGTGTTCGCAGTTTTCGCTGTACAGGTAACCCGACACGTACCGCGCCGGGATGCCCAGGCTGCGGGCGCAGGCGAGGAAGGCGTGGGTGTGGTCCTGGCACACGCCGGCGCGCCCGGCGAAGGCCTGCGCGGCGCTGGTGTCCACTTCGGTGGAGCCGGGGGTATAGGTCATGTGCTGGTTGAGGGCGTGCATCAGGTCGATCAAGGCACTGCGGTCGCGACGGCTGAAGCATTGGCGGCGGGCGAATTCGCGCAAGGCCTCATCGGCCTCGGTCAGCCGGGTGAAGCGCAAAAACGGCAGCGCCGACTGGCTCTCGTGCTCGGCCTCGCGTAATTCGTCGATGTCCACCTGGCCCCGCGCGCCAATGATGATGGCTTCGTGGGGCTCGTCCAGGGTCAGCACGTGGAGGATGTTGCCGAACGGGTCCAGTTGCGCGCGCACCGGGCGCGGCAGGTCCAGTTGCCAACTCAATACGTGCTGGCGCTCGCTGTCGTGGGGTGTGAGGCGCAGGTACTGGATGCTGGCGCGCACCTGGTCGTCGTAGTGGTAGGTGGTTTCGTGGCTTATGGAGAGTCTCATGCAGCCTCCAGGTAGGAACGGTGAATGGCGTTGCCCAACTGGCGCACCAGTGGGATGAACTCGGTCAGCCAGGCGTGCAGGCCTTCGTCGAGGATTTCGTGGATGCCGGTGTAACGCAGGCGCGCGTCCATTTCCGCCGCCAGGCGTTGGGCCGGGCGGCCGTTGGTGCCGGGCAGGCTGGCGAGGATTTGGTCGATTTCTTCGGTACAGGCGCGTAGCGAGCGCGGGACGTCGGCGCGTAACAGCAGCAGTTCGGCCACATGCCGCGCGCCGGGGGCGTCGCGGTAGATCTCGGTGTAGGCCTCGAACGAGGACAGCGCCCGCAATAACGCGCTCCACTGGTAATAGGCATGGGCGGTGCCGTCGCTCACCGCTTCGGCCTGGTCGCCGGCCATCTCGTAACGCGCATCGAGCAGGCGCAGGGTGTTGTCGGCCCGTTCGATAAAGGTGCCCAGGCGTATGAAGCGAAAGGCATCGTTGCGCATGATGGTGCCGTAGGACGCCCCGCGGAACAGGTGGGAACGTTCCTTGATCCACTCGCAGAAACGGCTCATGCCGTAGCGCCCCAGACCTTGCTCGGCGATGCCGCGAATTTCCAGCCAAGTGGCGTTGATGTTTTCCCACATGTCGGCGGTAATCCGCCCACGCACCGCGTGGGCGCTGGCCCGCGCCGCGCCCAGGCAGCTGTAGATGCTGGCGGGGTTCTCCGCGTCCAGGGCGAAGAAATGCAGCAGGCGTTCGGCGTGCAATTCGCCGTGGCGTGCCAGGTAATCGTCCAGGGTGCCGGTAATCAGCAACGGCATCGCCAGTTCATGCAGGCCATCGCCGCGCCCGTCCTGGGGCATCAGCGACAGCGAATAACTGACATCGAGCATCCGCGCGAGGTTTTCCGCCCGCTCCAGGTAACGCGACATCCAATACAAATCCGAGGCAGTTCTACTCAACATGGCAAGCTTCCTTCAATCCTCGACCACCCAGGTGTCCTTGGTACCGCCGCCCTGGGACGAGTTCACCACCAGGGAGCCCTCGCGCAGGGCCACGCGGGTCAAGCCGCCGGGCACAACCCGGGTTTCGCGGCCAGACAAGACAAACGGGCGCAAGTCGATATGGCGCGGCGCAATGCCGTTTTCGACGAACGTCGGGCAGGTGGACAGCGACAGCGTGGGTTGCGCGATATAGGCGTGGGGCTTGGCCTTGATCCGCTCGCGGAAGGCTTCGATTTGCGCCGCCGTGGACGCCGGCCCCACCAACATCCCATAGCCACCCGAGCCTTGGGTTTCCTTGACCACCAGGTCTGGAAGATTGGCCAGCACATGGGAAAGCTCCGAGGGGTTGCGGCACTGCCAGGTCGGCACGTTCTTCAGAATGGGCTCTTCGTCCAGGTAAAAACGGATCATGTCGGTGACGAAGGGGTACACCGACTTGTCGTCCGCCACCCCGGTGCCGATGGCATTGGCCAGTACCACGTTGCCGCAGCGATAGGCCGCCAGCAGGCCCGGCACGCCGAGCATGGAGTCCGGGTTGAAGGCCAAGGGGTCGAGAAAGGCGTCGTCCAGGCGCCGGTAAATCACGTCAACGGCCTTCGGGCCGTCGGTGGTGCGCATGAACACGCGGTCGTCGCGCACGAAAAGGTCGGCGCCCTCCACCAGTTCCACGCCCATTTCCCGGGCCAGGAACGCATGCTCGAAAAACGCGTTGTTGAAGCGCCCGGGAGTCAGCACCACGACGCTAGGGTCGTCCAACGGGCTAGAACTTTTCAGGGTGTCGAGCAACAGGTTGGGGTAGTGGTCGATGGGCGCGATGCGCTGGGCGGCGAACAGCTCGGGGAACAGGCGCATCATCATCTTGCGGTCTTCGAGCATGTAGCTCACGCCGCTGGGGGTGCGCAGGTTGTCTTCGAGCACGTAGTAGGTGCCGTCGCCGTCGCGCACCAGGTCCACTCCGGAAATATGGGAGTAAATGTCGCGGTGCAGGTCCAGGCCCTGCATGGCCAACTGATACTGCTCGTTGGCCAGCACCTGCTCGGCCGGAATGATCCCGGCCTTGATGATGCGCTGCTCGTGGTAGAGGTCGGCCAGGAACATGTTCAAGGCCTTGACCCGCTGGATGCAGCCGCGCTCGACCACGCGCCATTCGCTGGCGGGGATGCTGCGCGGGATGGTGTCGAAGGGAATCAGGCGCTCGGTGCCCTGCTCGTCGCCATAGAGGGTGAAAGTGATGCCGGCCCGATGAAATAGCAGGTCGGCCTCCCGACGCCGCTGGGCCAGCAGTTCATCCGGTGTTTCGGCCAACCAGCGGGCGAACTCCCGGTAATGCGGGCGCACTAGGCCGGCGGCATCGTACATCTCATCAAAATAGGTGCGGATCATGCCGTACTCCTTGTCACCAGGACACGAAGGCTTCGCAAGCCTCGTGCCATCGGCATAAACGCTTAAATATCAATCAGTTGGATATACAGCCAGCGTACGGCGCACCATTCCTGTGCAACAAACGCCTCCCTCTGATCGATCCCGCTTCATTGCGAAGCAATAGCCATAGCTATCAACAGCATAGTCAGAGTTGATTTCACTGCACGCCGGCGCGTCGGGATAATCGCCGCCACTTGCCCCAAAGCGCCCAGGACGGCGGACCGGGTGCCCACGCTCTTCCCTTTTGGCCACCTTCGCGGTGGCTTTTTTTTGCGCGTCTGTCGCCAGGTTCAGTGCCGCACAAACGAAATCGGCCGACCCGAAGGTCAGCCGATGCTGGTATGTGATGACACTCAGGGTGTTCAGGCCAATCGCCCGCGAACCTCCTGCTTGACGCCCCAACCTTCGAGAATGCCGCCCAGTGGTTCGACCACTGCCTCGAAGTCCTGCTCGAAATCGCCGATGCCGCCGTATGTGGCGTACATCACCTTGCTCAACTCCAGGTGCCAGGCGCCGTCGTCGCGCGCACTGACTTGGGCATTGAGGGATTCACCGCGAAACTGCCTGGCTGCCCGGCGCGCTCCTTCTTCGTCCGGGAAAATGGCGTAAAACTCGATGGGATGGAATCGTGAAAAATCAAAGCCGCCTTCTTTCATGCGGCGCAGCACGCTGGTGCTGAGGTCTTCTTGATAGGCTGTGCTCATGAAACGTCCTCCTCACGATGGATAGACTTTCCGTACTCCCTGCACTGGCGCACGACGGCGGACAGCGATATGGCCCGGTAATGGCCAACGGGAAACAAGCATGTAGCTGACAAGACCGGAACTAGCGATGGACTCGCTGATCTCCGTTGCAGAGTAGCCCGAAGCCATTAGCTCTGCCAACGGGCTATGGTGGGTTTTTTAACCGGGGCTGGTCGGTAGAACACTGATGATTTCGATGCTGTTCTGCTCTTTCAGGCTCTTGAGCGTCGGGTCATCGGTGCGCCCTTCCAGGTCATTGAGGGGCAAGGCGTCGAGCGCGGGAAACAAGCGGGCCCGGATCAGCTTGGCCGCCTCTTCATGACTGGGCGGACCGACGCACTCAAACACCTCGACATTGGGTTCACCGTGATCGTCGACATAGGTGACATTCCACTTTTGCATCAGCGCCTCCTCGATAAACCCCAAAGTGGGCTCACAGTATCTCGACCGGCCCCACGCCCGATTCGTTCAACCCGCCCCACAGCAAAAGACCGCCACGGGGGCGGTCTTGGGCGGGCACGTTGCGCCCTTACTTCTCGGCGCGTTCCTTGAGGGCCTTCAAGGTATTGAACGGCGCCTCGACCACGAACTTGTTGGCCAGCCACGACGGCACGCTGCCGCCCGGCTCGGTGTGGACCTGGTAGGTCACTTCAATCTGGTCCGCGCCCTTGGGCACGAACTTCCAGAAGCCCTCGACCTGGGCCACCCGCACAAAGCCCTTTTCTTCGGGCAGGTAGGTGGGCACGCCTTTGAGCGTGCGGGTCAGGCTGCCATCGGCGCCTTGCTCGGTGGTGATCTGCGTCACCGAATCACGCGGTGTGACCGGCCATGGCGTATTGAACTGGGTGTAGGTCCAGCTCTGCGCGCCTTCGTGCTTGAGCAGTTTCTGCGACTTGCACTCGTGGATCCAGGCGCAAGCACCGGCCACGTCTTCCTGCAGACCGCGCAGCTTGTCCATGGAGGTCTTAATCACCGTGACGCCGCGGTAGGCCTTGTACTGAGAACCTGCGACTTCACTCAGGGAAATCTTGATACCGTCCTCATCCTTGGCGGTTTTCCAGTCCTCAGCCTGGGCGGTGGCCGCCAATAAAACCGTTAAACCACAGCACATTGCCATTCGATGCAGCGAACCCATTGTCTTATTCCTTGTTGTTGAAGTTCCGGTCATGGCTGGCCCTCAGGCCGCCGTCATGTCTTCCCACCAACCGATCAGCCTGATGGCTTCTTCGCGATCACTACCACAGACCTCGACATCCGCCTGAAACGCACCACACACGGGCGGGCGTTCGGGCTGGCCGAAAATCAGGCACAGGTGTTCGACCGACAGGTGCAGGCAACGTTCGCCCGCAGCTTTGCCGTTAGGCATGCCGGGCAACGGTGTACTGATGGAGGGGGCGATGCAGCAAGCGCCACAGCCTTGGCGGCAGTTCATGACGAGGGGTTCCTAGATAACAAGCCAGAGCAGGTGAAACGCGGCACAGGTTACTCGCTAAAACAGCCGTTTGAAATTCCCCGGAACCGGGTTTTTACGCGCAAAGTGCCGTGACCGGGCAGTCGGCGACAAAGGGTCATGGCCAGAACGCGCAACGGCGGTGATGGGCTACTGCTTGAACTCGAAGTCCAGGGCTGCGCCTTCCACATCGCGGCGCTCGTCATTGCGCAATTGCAGGCCCATTTCGTTGCTGAGCAAGCGCCCATTGAGCTGGAAGGGGCTGTCGTCCTTGGGTTTTTCGTTGAACAACGGCGGCAGCAGCGGCTCGCGCTTGACCAGCGAGGGCAGCGCGCCCAGTGGCTGCAGGTGGCGAACCATGTCCTGGGGCAAGCTCAGGTCCAAGTGCGCCGGCACCAACGGGGTTTTCGCCAGTTCGCTGGCAGACTTGGATTTAGCCGCAACCGGCGCACGTTTGCGCGTGGGCCGAGGCTTGGGCTTGGCGGCGGTATTTTTCGGGGAGACCGTTTTTTTCGCGCCGACCCCAGCCGGGTTCACCGTGGTGCTAGCGGTGGACTTCTCCTGGCCGCTGGCCGCCAGCACGGTGCCCACATTGAGGGCACTCAACAGGCCGACCAATAACCAAACAGCGGGAAAACTCGGTTTCATAGACCTGACAGCATTAACGGCAGAGGGCCATATGCTGGCCTGTTGAACACTTGATGACAAGCGCGCCGGCTCAATCGCCCGCTCAAAGCCCCGCAAAACCGCCGGTGGTTTCCTGGCACAGTTGGCTGGCCAGCATGCCCAAGGTCATCAAGGTGCGCTCCGCCTCGCGGTTCCAGGGCGTGGCGCAGTTGAGGCGGATGCAGTGGTTGAACTGCTCGGTGTTACTGAAAATCAGCCCAGGTGCAATGCTGATGCCCTGCTGCAACGCCCGCACATGCAGCTCCTGGGTGTTGACCCGCCCCGGCAAACTGACCCACAGGATAAAGCCGCCCGTAGGCCGGGTCATTTGCGTACCTTCGGGAAAATGCTGCTGCACCGCCAGTTGAAAGGCGCTGAGGTTCTTGCGGTACTCCTGGCGGATGTAGCGCAGGTGGCGGTCGTAGCCGCCGTTTTCCAGATACGCGGCGATGCCCATTTGTGTGACGCTGCAGGCCGAATGGGTACTGAACGTCTGCAAACGTTGGATTTCCTGCTGGTATTTGCCGGCAATCATCCAACCGATGCGCACCCCCGGCGACAGGGTTTTGGAAAAGCTCGAACAGTAGATCACCCGGTCCAGTCGATCGTAGGCCTTGAGGGACTTGGTGCGCCCCTGCTCGAACATCAGTTCGCCATAAATATCGTCTTCGACGATCTGGATATCGAAATCCGAGGCCAGGCGCAGGAGTTGCTTCTGGCGCTCTTCCGGCATGGTCCCGCCCAAGGGGTTGCTCAGGCGCGTGGTCAGCACCAGGGCCTTGATTGGCCACTGGTTGGCCGCCAATTGCAGGGCCTCCAGGCTCATGCCGGTGGAGGGGTCGCTGGGGATCTCGATGACCTTAAGCCCCAGCAGGTCCGCCAGTTGCAGCAGGCCGTAATAGGTCGGCGACTCGGCGGCGATCAGATCGCCGGGGCGGGTCAGCACCCGCAGCGACATCTGCAAGGCATCGACACAGCCGTGGGTGATAACGATTTCCGAAGGGTCGACCACCACCCCGGCATCGCGCATGCGGATCGCCACCTGGCGGCGCAGCGGTTCGAACCCGGGGCTGAACATGTAGCTGAAGGCCCGCGGGCTATGGAAACGGGTGACCTTGGCCAGTTGCTGGTGCAACGCCCTTACCGGCAGGTAATCCACGCTGGGCACCGCCGCCCCCAGAGGAAACACGCCTTCGCGGCGCGACTCGACCAACACCTGCTGGATGATACTGCTGCGGGTGACCAACCCCGGCCGCTCGACCCGCGCGATATCCGGGGTAGGCGCCGTCAGTGCTGGCGTCTGGTGCACGTAGTAACCCGACTGCGGCCGTGCGCGGATCAGGCCCTGGTCTTCCAGGTTGGCATACGCCTGCAGCACTGTGGCATGGCTGACATTGAGCTGCGAACTCATCTTGCGCACCGACGGCACGCGCTCGCCGGGCTGATAGACACCGCGCCGAATGTCCTCGGCCAACTGCTGGGCGATACGTTGGTAGAGCAAAAGGTTGGTCATGACGCGGTACTCGGCTTACGGGCCTATTATTTTTGTGGGACGTAACACCGGCACAGTTTAGAAGTGTACGGGCACAGTTGCCACAATAGTCGAGCAGCCAAGGCAGTGACAGGAAAAACTGGAAGGTTTGCGCTGTTGTTCACAGGTGCAAACCCGCACATCAGTGGCGGGTTTACCCTGTGGGCGCGGGTTTGGTCCGCTCCCACAGGCTCGTTCAGTGTTTTTTTTGGAGGGCCGGATTTAGCGGGCGGCGCCGAGTTGGCCTTTTTCGTCGGAAAAGACGATTTCCACCCGGCGATTCTGGGCACGGCCGCGCTCGGAAGCGTTGGCTTCCACCGGGTATTCATCGCCATAGCCTTCGACCTGGATGCGTTTTTCGTCGATGCCCAGGTCGATCAGCACGTCCGCGACCGCTTGGGCGCGGTCGCGGGACAGTTTCAGGTTGTCCTGGCGCCCGCCCGTGCTGTCGGTGTAACCCTCGATGCGCACCACGCGCTTTGGGTTCAGTTGCAAGAACTGCACGAGTTTGAGCACGGTACGGTTGGCTGAGCTTTTCAGGTCGGCCTCGCCGGTGTCGAACAACACGTCGCCCAGGGTCATCACCAAGCCGCGGTCAGTCTGGGTGGTGGCCAGGCTGATGATCTGCTCTTCCAGCCACTTGCCCTGCTGCTGCACGCTGAGCAACTTGGCCTCGCGCAAAGCCAGTTGCAGGCGTTGGCGCTCCAGTTCCAGCTTGGCGGCGCGCTCCTGGTTGAGCACCTGCTCGGTGTGCTCCAGGGCGATGTCGCTGTAGCGCTGGCTCAGGTAGGCGTAATGGGCCACGTCTTCGCCACTGCCCCAGTAACTGGAGAGACGATCGGCACGGGCCAGGGATTCACCGGCGCGGATCACATCCTTGGGCGCGATGCGCAGCACATTGGAGTCTTCCTTGACCTTCTGGAACTGGGTCGCTGCCTGTTGCAGCGCCGCATCACTGTGCTGGCCAGCGCAGCCGAAAAGGCTGGCGCAACTGGCCAGGAGCACACCGCCCATCACGCTTTTATTCAGGCTCATTGGGCGTCTCCCAACTGCTTGCGCAAGCGCGTGATACGGGTGTTAAGCACATTCAACTGCTCGCGGCTCTTGAAGGTCAGGACCCGCGCTTCGGCCAGGCGGGCGTCCAACTCGGCCTGTTCAGCCTGCATGCGGGCGTCCTTGAAGGACTGATCGGACATCTCGGCCCGCGCGCGCAGCAATTTATCTTCGGCCAGTTTCAACTCGGCCACGTCCTCGGGCATGGCGCCCACGGCCTTGGCCTGTTCCAGGGCTTGCTCGGTCAAACGCATTTGTTCATTCGGCGCCGGATCGGCTGCACAACCCGCCAGAGCCAGAACGGCCAGGGCAGCGAAAAGAGGTCGAATACTCACTAAAAATCCCTACTGATTTGGGGCGCTGGCGGGTTGCTTCTGCTGGGCCTTCCAGCGCTCGATATTGCGCTGCAGCACAGCCTGCGCCAGGCCGGACGCGGGCAATTCTGTCATCTTTTTGGCCAACTGTCCGCGCAACCATGGATCGTTGCAGGCCGAGTTATGGGAAACCGCCAGGAACAACCCCGGCTGATCCACCGCTTGCCCGTGGGCCAGGAGGTCGTCGGCCATGCCCAGGGTCTGGGCCATGGCCATTCCCGCATAGCGCCCGGCCAGGACGTATTCCACTTCGCCCAGCAGCAATTTCTGCAAGGCCTGGGTCAGGTTGGGGGTGCGCACCAGGGCCAGGTTTTGCTCGGCGAACAGTTCAAAACCCTGGGTAAGCCGGGCCTTTTGCGACAAGGCCCCGGAGTGGCCCTGTAAGTCTGAAGCCTGGCTGTAGACCAGCGGAGAATCCTTGCGGGTCCAGACCAGATAGTCGTTGCGTACCAGCGGTGGGTGCACGTAGTCCAGGGCGGCCAGTTCATTAACCGTCAACGGTGCGTCCAGCAGCAGGTCCATGCGCCCGCTGCGCACTTCGTCCAAGGCCTGGGCCCGTTTGCCGGCGTACAACACTTCGACCTTAAGCCCCAGCTCACCGGCCACTTGCTGCATCAGGTCGGCACTGGCGCCGATCAAATGTTTGGGGTCTTGCGGGTCCTGCCACAGGTAGGGCGGGGCATCCGGGCTGCCAGTCACCACCAGCCGCTCGCATTTACCGGCCGCGCCCGCCAGTACCGGCAACAGGCCCAACCCCACCAGCAACGACATTCCGCCCAAGCGTCGCAACGCCATGCCTACCTCCCCACCCACAGTGAACACAATAAAAAAAGCCCGACCATAAGGCCGGGCTCTTTATAAGTGAAGCGACTGGTTTAAACCAGCTTCTCCAACTCAGGTACAGCTTCAAACAAGTCCGCCACCAGGCCGTGGAAGATCGGTGCTTCTTCGTCCTTGTTGATCGCGACGATCACTTTGGAGTCTTTCATACCGGCCAAATGCTGGATCGCGCCGGAGATACCGACAGCGATGTACAGCTGTGGCGCGACGATCTTACCGGTCTGGCCAACCTGCATATCGTTAGGCACGAAGCCTGCGTCCACGGCCGCACGGGAAGCACCCACAGCAGCCCCCAGCTTATCGGCCAGGGCGTAGAGGTGCTTGAAGTTGTCGCCGTTCTGCATGCCACGGCCGCCGGAAACGACGATCTTGGCAGCGGTCAGCTCAGGGCGGTCGGACTTGGCCAGCTCTTCGCCAACGAAGGACGAGTTGCCCGCGTCGTGCGCAGCACCAACGGCTTCAACCGCGGCCGAACCGCCCTCGGCGGCAACCGGGTCGAAACCGGTGGCACGCACGGTGATGACTTTCACCGAGGCCGAGGATTGCACGGTGGCAATGGCGTTACCGGCGTAGATCGGGCGCTTGAAGGTGTCGGCCGATTCTACCGAGATGATCTCGGAGATCTGGTCAACGTCCAACTGAGCGGCAACGCGCGGCAGGATGTTTTTGCCGTTGGAAGTCGCGGCAGCCAGGATGTGGCTGTAGCCAGCGCCCAGTTCGGCAACCAGCGGCGCGACGTTTTCCGGCAACTGGTGGGCATAGGCAGCGTTGTCGGCCAGCAGCACCTTGGACACACCAGCCACTTTCGCAGCGGCTTCAGCCACGGCGCCAGCGTTGGAGCCCGCTACCAGGATGTGAATATCGCCACCGATTTTCGCAGCCGCAGCCACAGTGTTCAGCGTGGCCGGGGCCAGCACTTTGTTGTCGTGTTCAGCAATAACCAAGATAGTCATTTAGATTACCTTCGCTTCGTTTTTCAGTTTCTCGACCAGTTCAGCCACCGACTTGACCTTGATACCCGCGCTGCGTGCAGCCGGCGCTTCGACTTTCAGGGTCTTGTTGGTGGAGGCGGTGGAAACGCCCAAAGCGTCCGGAGTCAGCACTTCCAGAGGCTTCTTCTTGGCTTTCATGATGTTTGGCAGGGACGCGTAGCGCGGCTCGTTCAAACGCAGGTCGGTGGTGACGATCGCTGGCAGGCTCAGGGAGACTGTTTGCGCGCCGCCGTCGATTTCACGGGTGACTGCAACCTTGTCGCCCGCCACTTCGACTTTCGACGCGAAGGTGCCCTGGCCGAAACCGGTCAGCGCCGCCAGCATCTGGCCGGTCTGGTTGTTGTCGCTATCGATGGCCTGTTTACCCAGGATCACCAGTTGCGGCTGCTCCTTATCGACCACAGCCTTGAGCAGCTTGGCCACGGCCAGGGAGTTCAGTTCATCGGCGGATTCGACGAGGATGGCACGATCGGCACCCAGGGCCAGTGCGGTACGCAGTTGCTCTTGGGCAGTGGACGGACCAATGGAGACGACGACGATTTCAGTCGCTACACCTTTCTCTTTCAGGCGTACCGCTTCTTCCACTGCGATTTCGCAGAAAGGGTTCATCGACATCTTGACGTTTGCAAGGTCAACGCCGGAGTTGTCCGCTTTGACGCGAACCTTGACGTTATAGTCGACCACTCGTTTGACAGCTACAAGAACCTTCATGGATTCCTCGTTACTCTCCGGTGAAAAGAAAGTCGCCTAGGCGAACCTGGCGGTTGATGCTTATCGGCGCAAGGGCACCTCTAAAAACGCCGGCATATTGAACGGGGGACTGTGCCCGCAAGGCGGATGACCATTCGTCAGTAGTGACTGACAAGTCATTCCCTTTCGCGGTGTGTAAACTGCGCGCCAAACCACGCGCCTATGTCACCTGATGCTGCCTTCGCCCTGTCTTTAGAGGTGCTCTTGAAACCAACAGCCAGCCTACGGCGAGCGCAAAACCGACCGTATCTTGACCGGAACGCCTATTCCGGTCAATACGGCAAAATGGTCAGTTATAAGCCGCGCTTCTTTGATTTATCTGGCTTCCAGCAAATTCAAACAAACGTTTGTATTGGACGCTGAGAGTGGTGTAGATATAATGCGCCGCTTAGAGAGACAGGTGGGTCATCCATTGCTTGCCCCCCTTGAGTGCGGCGTCATAAAGCGGTAGCCCAAACAACGGATGCAACACCAAACCTCCAATTAGAAAAAACTGTGAGCCTTGAGTAGGAGAGAGCCTGTGGAACGCGAATACATGGAATTCGACGTAGTCATCGTCGGAGCCGGCCCCGCTGGCCTGTCTGCCGCCTGCCGTCTGAAGCAAAAGGCCGCGCAAGCGGGCCAGGAAATCAGCGTCTGTGTGGTCGAAAAAGGCTCGGAAGTCGGTGCGCACATCCTGTCGGGCGCCGTGTTTGAACCCCGGGCCCTGAACGAACTGTTCCCGGACTGGAAGGAACTGGGCGCGCCGCTGAACACGCCAGTGGTACGCGATGACATTTATGTACTGCGCAGTGCCGAGAACGCCACCAAAGTTCCCGACTTCTTTGTGCCCAAGAGCATGCACAACGAAGGCAACTACATCATCTCCCTGGGCAACCTGTGCCGCTGGCTGGCCCAGCAGGCCGAGAACCTGGGCGTGGA
>RCMZ01000266.1_pt1 | contig 31876 bp, 30 predicted proteins | sample 2041141 | NCBI WGS metagenome assembly RCMZ01 (sample SAMN09708263, study PRJNA481090) | Wastewater metagenome, whole genome shotgun sequencing project. | biome: sewage; isolation source: Davis station wastewater (DW) | place: Antarctica: Davis Station | collected 2010-03-01 | reverse complement strand
GTGATTTCAGCATGCCGCGCCATCTCCCGGCCTTGGTCGTAGGTCATGCTCTTGCGCATCGCCAGCGGCATGCCGTTGAGCGCTGCACTGAAGCCCTCCATCGCCGAGGTCGCCGTTGCGTCGTTCATCTTCACCAGCATCAGGTAGCCACTGGTGCGCTCCACCAACGTGCCTACCGACGAGGCGTTGGCCTTACCCTTGATCAGGTCGCCCTCCCAATGCCCCGGCATCAGCCGGTCTTCGATCTCTGGCGGGCGCACGTGAATGCTGACCATCTCCGGAATCTGGCCGCGCCGATCCACGCCGCCAGAGCGCGGTCTGCGCGTCGCCTTGCTTTGGCGCAGGCAGATGATCAGCTCCTTGCGCAGCTCGCCGACCGGCAAGGCATAGATCGCGTTGTAGATCGTCTCTCGACAGACGTAGGCATCTCTGAGGCTGGGAATGTTCATGCCGCGCAGCTTGCCGGCAATCTGTTCAGGAGACAAACGCTCACGCAACATATGGGTCACCAACTCGAAGCGCTCACTGCCCGGCAGAAGCTTGCGCTTAGGGCGACAAACCTGGCGCCGAATGCTCATCTGTCGCTGGGCGCAGCGGGCCGAGTAAGCACCACTACTGCCTCGATTGCGCTTCAGCTCTCGACTGATGGTCGAGGGCGACCTGTCAATCAGGCGAGCAATGCCGCGCAGGGTGAAGCCTTGAGCTTGACTGAGCTGAATGATCGCGCGCTCTTCAACGCTGAGTTCGGAATAGGACATAGGGGCAGCACCGTACCGGAAAGGTCAGGTGTTGCACTCAGTTTTCGCGGCCGCCGGTCTTTGGCGTAGTTGGTGCTTTGGCGCGGATTACGAAAACCTCGCCGTGCTTACGGTTGATAAAGGTGCGCACATACTGGTTGTCGAGGTTGGCAAAGAAGGTCCCGTCTTTCTTATTGGTACCACTCGCCACTGTGTTGTCGCCGGTGTAAATGGCATAACGCGACATGCTTTCCGAACTCTTGCTCCAGGTCGGCGGGTTACTGGCCGGCATGGCCGGACCGCCACGCGCCTTGGCCACCTCCGTCAGTTTATTGAGGTACTCACGCGGGGTCGCCAGGGCTGCCTGATCAAACGACAATGGCTGGAAGCTACTCAAGCTGGCACAAACATCCTGTCCGCGCAGCTCCTTGCCATCAGCGAGAGTGAGTACCGGAGTTGGCAGACCGGAACCTGCTGTTTCGTCGGTATTTTTGTCCCCTGCGTAGATCCGATAAATCAGTTGCTGCTGGCCGTTTTCGGCTTGACCAGGCGCATGGATCTTGTCGCGGGTCTTGGCTTCTTGGTAAACGCCCCATGGAATAGGAGTGCTCAACGGCTCGCTAACCACTTCGATTTTATAGCCGCGCTGTTTACTGTTGCGGTCTGCACCGAAGAGATATGGGTTGCTAGCACCTGGCTTCGGCGCGATCAGGTAGTCGGCCACTGAGTCGAGAGGAGCACCCAAACGGTCATAGCTGATTAGGGACATATAGCGAGCATGCGGAAAACTGCCCTCTAAATGCAGCTTCGCGCCCTTCGGCACCGAGAAAGCTGCTCCCCAATAGAATGTTCCGGCGTCAGGGAAGGCGATGTTGATGTAGGGGTCACCACTGACCGGGCCGTAGCGCCAAAAACACGAACGAGGGCCTGGCATTGGATCCTTACCGATGGCAACACGCTGCTGGCCTTCCTCGAAGGCATTCGCCTGATCCCAGTTAGCCTGAGAAGGCGAGGCCGCCAGGATTAGAGTGGTCATCGCTAAAACTTGTGACGTTAGCCAATATGAGGGCTTCAAGGTCATCTCCTTATCGGTGGATTCAAACCTTATTTTGGATACCGTATCCAGGCAGCGAAATAGTGTGGGCACCACAAGGGATAGGGCGGTTTTCTAGCGCGTATTTTTCTAATGTTGTCGCTTACAACTGCTGCGGACACACGCCTTGGCAAAGTATGTGGTGGTCGACCCTAAGGACTTGGGACCTGCTACCGAGGGCTGCTAGCTCTCCGCCGGCAACACCAGTCAGTTCCCCACGCATAGGCCACGCATGCCGCATTAGGATCATTAGGATCATTAGGATCATTAGGATCATTAGGATCGGGCGAACCCTGGGTGAGAAGAACGGCTCTAGGCAGCCACTCTGCTATGTCGACAGCCGGCCTAATAAATTAGCACCGCCCATTTACAGCGATAGCTGCACCTGTGATTGCACTAGCCTCCTGAGAGGCTAAAAATACGATCACATTAGCGACCTGCTCTGGCGTAACCCAGCGGGTGGCATCCGCATCAGGCATATCGAGGCGGTTCTGCGGGGTATCGATGATCGATGGCATGATCGCATTGACCGTGATGCGCTGATCTTTCAACTCTTCGGCCAACGCCTCCGTAAGGCGCATCACCCCGGACTTTGCTGCAGCATAGGCCCCCATGCCTAGGCTGGCCTTACTGGCCGCTCCGGCTGCAATGTTGATAATGCGCCCGGCTTCGGCTTTCTTCAGGTGTGTCAGCGCGGCCATGCTAGCCGTTGCGGCAGTGCGCACGTTCATTTGATACATCAAATCCCAGGTCGCAAGATCGCCGCCCTCGATGGTCTCCCAGCGAAAACCACCCGCCACGTTGATGAGCGCATCTAATCCTTGAAAATGCTGCTGCACCTGCTGCATTGCACAATTTGCCATGTGCAGATCGGTTAGATCGACCGCGCCGATAAGCAGTTTTTCAGAGCGCGCCGTGTCGGCCAGGGGTCGCGGCACGCTGGCCTGATCAATCAGGGCCACCCGCCAACCATTGGCCGCGAACGCCTCGCCTACCGCTATACCTAGACAACCGAATCCACCGCTAATTGCGACTACTTTACTCACGCTTATTCTCCTTGAAGTGGACTACACCAGGGCTGCACTGAGCACTGAGCCCCGGCACGAGTGGTCAGCTAGGTTGCCACTATTGCCGTGCAGAACCTGTCGCCGAGCCGACAAGTGGGCACAGTCAAGAGTGCTAACTTGCCTGGTCGCTGAGTCGCTGAAAGCCATCAGCCGCTCAACTTTCTTGAGTCGAGAGAAAAGGATCGCGCGCAATGAATCTGATCGTGTTTGCCATACCGATTTTTTTAACCACCACCTTGCTGGAAGCATGGCTGGCGCACCGCCGCGGGCTAGCGGCGTATTCCATACCTGATGCCATCAGCAGCTACCAATATGGTCTATTGAGCCAGGTGGTTGGGGCGTTCACCAAGTTGGCGAAACTGGGCGTTTACACTCTGGTATTCGAAGCCTACCGCGCCACGACCTTGCCTAGCGATAGCCTGTGGGTATGGGTCGGAGCCCTTGTGGCCTACGACTTTTTCTACTACTGGCATCACCGTATGAACCATGAAATTGGCTTGCTGTGGGCCGGGCACGTATCGCATCACTCTTCCGAGTACTTCAACCTGGCAACAGCCATACGCCAGTCCTCGACGAGCGCACTTCTGGGCTGGATATTCTATCTACCGATGGCAGTGGCCGGTGTGCCGCCCAGCGTGTTTGCCGGGGTGTTGCTGATCGACTTGCTTTACCAGTACTGGGTGCATACCGAGGTAATTGGTCGTTTGGGCTGGCTTGATCGCATCTTCGTCACACCCTCAAACCATCGCGTCCATCATGGGCAAAATGACTACTGCATGGACACAAACTACGGGGGCATTCTGATTCTCTGGGATCGCCTATTCGGTACCTTCGCCGAGGAGCGCAAGGACGAGAAGGTCATCTACGGCGTGCGCACACCGTTGCAGAGCCTTAACCCATTCTGGGGCAACATGCATTACTACATTGAGCTCTGGCAGAAATCCAAAGCCACCCCGGGCTGGCGGGCTAAACTTGGCGTCTGGCTGGCACCACCTGGTGGCTGGCACGATGAGGCGAGCGAGCCTTACGAGCCGTCGCAGTTTAAGTATTACGATCCGTGTACACCCGATGCGGTCAAACGCTATGCGGTAGTGCATCAGGTGCTTGCAATGTTGTTCCTCATGCATTTTCTGACGCTACTCAACACCTTGCCGAAGACCTTACTGGCACTCTACGCCGCTGGCTTTGCCATTTCGGCAATCTCTCTCACGTCACTATTGGAAGGACGTGCCAATGCACGGCGTTTTGAGCAGTGCCGTGTCATAGGACTGGGCATTGCCTTTGCTGCTCTACCTGACTGGTTCGGTTTTAGTATGCCCATCGCACTCAAGCTGATGTTATTGGTTGTAATGCTAGGCAGCGCTGCATGGCTCAGCCGCACTTCCTTCAAACCTGCTGCTTTGTGGACTTCCCAATGAATGCCGATGCCATTTCCGACTTGATCTTGGCTGTGGTTGCCTTTTCCATTGCCTTTGTCCAGCTGCGCCAGCGCCCTGCTCTAGCCATTGGTTGCGGCCTGATCGGCCTGGCGGCAGCGATTGGTACACTGCATTACCAGTATGGTGAGTTGTTCGCCGGCCCACATCGCTTTACCGGCCTGGTTGCCGCCAGCGCAGGTTTCCCGCTGCTGGTCATTGCACTGCGCTGGCCAGATGACTCTGTTGCTCAGCGCATCACGGCCGCAGGGCGCTTCGCGCTCTTGGTTGGGAGCTTCGGGGTGGTGATTAGCGTGTCGGGATTTGACACCTGGCGCATGCTGGTGCCTCTTGGCTCTGTCTTGTTAATCTGTGCCACAGCCTTAGTGACGCGGCGGGTAATGCCACTCGGGGCGGCGCTAGTGTTCATCGTTAGTCTAGCGGCCGGTGCAACCGGTGAAGAGATGCTCGGACCGCTATCTGGCATCCAATGGCTGCACTACTTGCTGTCTTTAGCCCTGCTGCTGCTGCACCGGGATAGGGTGGTGCCGCTGTTAGCTGCGAGCCGTTAATTCGGCTTCCCCTGCATCCCATATCTTGGGAAACTGTCGAATGTGGTTAAGACCCAACATCGATGTTTCCAAGGTTTCCAAATGCAAAACATAGATGACGCAGCCCATCAGACAATCTACCGCCTGCGCGAGGCAGATGACTGGTTCGCAAGCTTGCCGGGGGAAGTGCAAGACAAAATCATCCAGTCTTCCGTATTGCGCCACTATCGCAAAGGGCAGGTGATCACTGCCCAAGGCAGCCGACCGACTGCAGCCTCAGTAGTGCTTGAGGGGCGCGTGCGGGTTTCGCGGCTGCTATTCGAGGGTGAGGAGAAGCTTTATATGATTGGCGAGAGAGGATTTTGGTTCAACTTCCTCGCCCTGATTACAGGCGAAAAGGCCGATGTGGCTGTGATCGCCGATACCAATGTGCAATTACTAATGCTGCCTCTGCAGCAATTCGAGCGAATCCTTGAAGAGGAACCTCTCTATTGCAAGGCAATTACACTTTTTATTGCCAAGCGCTATGCCGCTTTTATGCGGCACTTTGCCGATGGCCAGATGATCGTGCCGCTGCAACGGCTGCGTACAGGTTTAGCAGAACTGTTGTTGCTGCAACCACCGGCAACAGGCTCTGAGGAAGTTATTTTGAATGTTTCTCAGGCGGATTTAGCCTCCATACTTGGTTCTTCCCGCCAGACTATCAACGGGCTGCTAAAACAACTGGAAAAGGCGGGACTGATTAAGATCGGTTTTCGGCATATTCGAGTAATTGATCCAGCTGGGCTTTCTGAGCACGCGGCTAACTGAGCCGGCACTAATCTCGATGTAATTTTCGCAGGGCCGAGTGCATCGCTGTTGATCATGAGTGGACTCACCACCTGACTTCATCAGTACCACCTGACCACAATGCTAGAGGTGAACCGGCCCTATCAATAGCCCCGGCTTTCCTAGAGACCTTTGGGCCTAATAACTGCCCCCGCACGAGGGCCGCTTGGTCACCAATCAAAGACTGCTTTTGGCCGGTTTCTGCCAGTTCCCAATGGCTGCTATGGGTCGGTAGCTACCGGTGATGAGCGACCAGAATTACGCAGAGGAGATAGCTAATGCTTTTACCTGGTGCCGAAGCGCTGGGACTGACCCACAGCCAATGTCTGGGACTTCTAGAAAGTGCCGACGATACACTCGACTTTCTGAACGCCAGCCTAGCTTATCTGATCCATGCGGAGAGCCAGCAGGCGCAGCCAGATTTTGAGCTGATTGCTGAGTGGAAGGCTTTGGGTCAGGAGGTGTTCGAGGTGCAGCATGCGCTGCCAGGTTCGGATGTAGGGATCTATCAGCAGGTCATCAAGACTTATGCTCAGCGCAACCGTGATCTTCGTCCGGTTGTTGATCGGTACATGACGAAGTAGCTGGCGGCTCGGTGGCTGGCTGCACGGGGCGCCCTGCACCAGTGCGCTTGCCGCCCCATTGCGCCCTCACTTCTTCTCGGCACCGGTGCCACCCCTCGGCCCGTATGAGCATTGGCCAAATCAGTCTCGGATGTTCTTGCAGGTGCCGATTGATCTGCCGGTAAATCTGATAGGCCTTAGATGACAGCCCATTAGGACTGTGCAGTAGATCAAGCAGCATGCCCACGGCATTACCATCGTTGAACTCCTGCTGCCGCTCACCAAGCAATTGCCAAAGCGATGGGCGGCGCTCAGTTAGCCAAGCAGCAATATCCTGTTCGGGAAATAGCACGACGGGGGTGAATAAGCCTTCATGGAACTCCGTCACCTCCTTGGTCAGGATGCGGTTCACGGCTTTGTCGAACTGCTCTTTCTGGCGAACTCCAGACTTGTAGCGCGCCGCTGCAGCACGTTTATCTGCACCTTCTGACATGAGTGGTGTACCAGGTGAGTGATGCGCGCAGAGCTTTCTCCCAAGTAATGGTTGCCGCCAGCACAGCGAGCAAAAGTTGAACGGATTGATTCGCTGCTCCCTGTCTAGACGAGTCTGACTTTGCACTGGGATTTTCAGTTGCCCACACATGCTGAGAAAGTAGGTGACCTCAATGACGGTCGGAAAGGTGTACTCCCTTGGCGGTAGGGTTGTGTGCGAATGGATCAGCTCGATGGCAATTCCTATCTCGAAAAGCATCGGATCGTTGATCTGACCGAGCAGAGAAGCCAGCTCCGAGCTAATCATCCAGATGCGATTCCACGTTACGGGCTGTTTCTGATTGAGCACGTGCCAATGCCCAGGGGGGATCAGCGGCTGGAGATATTGCCGAATTAAGCGCAACGCGAGGGCCGGGGTAACAGCCACATCCTCGGCGTGCAGATGAATGGCCCACAACGCTACGGCGACCTCCTCGTATACGAAGGTCTCGATAAGTTCATCGTCCAGGTAGAGCGGCAAATCAAGTGTCCAATCTGGCTAGTAGTTAAGTATCCACTAACTACCTAGCATGTGGCATCGGGATATTGCAGCTCAGGCAAGGGGATAACGGTGGAAACGATGACACTTATGGAGGTGAGCCAAATTCTCAGAGTTTCTGAGCATACGGCGCGCAACCGGCTGAGCATGGGCCTACCGATGCCGCCTTCGTTCCGCGTCGGCCGCAGACGCTTGTTCCTCAAGCAGGAAGTCGAAAGGTGGTTGGCCGCGCAGGCTGGTGTAGCCGGTGCCACAACCGTTGAACCGCACACAACCATAGGGAGTCAGGTTATCGATTAGTCCATGTAGGTACACAAAAACAACGGACGCAAAAAAGGCCCGAAGCAGCAACTCCGAGCCTTTTTCTAGATGACGCAAGCACCTTTAACGCCTGTGGATTCTCAGCGTCCTTCTATCGGCTGTCAAGGCCGAGGGGCAGGTATTGCCTGCCGTTCAGCACCCACCCACGGTGGTACGAAGGAGTATGGATGAGAGTCAGGATTGAGCCGCGCCTGCTGCGCGAAGCTGTTCGCTTGCACTATGGCACACGTCTATCAACACGCGAAGTCGCTCATAGCACTGGGCTTTCTCGCAACAGTCTAAAGCGCTTACTGCGCCACCTGGAAAACGTCCACCTCAATGTGGATCAGCTTGCTGGATGGAGCGACGAGCAGCTTTATGACCACTTGGGTATCAAGCCGTTCAACGGCTTTCGCTTGAAAGCCTGTCCTGACTGGAACTGGGTGCATGCGGAAATGCGCAACCCCAGCGTCACCCTAGAACTGCTATGGCGTGAGTGGCGGGCTACCGAGCCAGACGGCATCGCCTATTCGCAATTCACGGCAAGCTATCGCAACTTCCTGAAACAGCAACCATTATCAATGCGGCAGCTGCATCAGCCTGGCGACAAACTTTTTTTAGACTTCTCCGGCAAGACCATGCCGATCTATCTGGACGGTCAATCGGAGTCTCGACAGGCGCAAATTTTTGTTGGCGTGCTGGGCTATTCCAGCTACACGTTCGCCTGCGCCGTGTGGAGCCAACGCATTGAGGATTGGATGCACTGCCATGTGCAAGCCTTCAATTTCTTCGCGGGTGTGCCCCGTCTACTGGTTCCCGACAACCTCAAAGCGGCGGTGATCAAGCATGGCAAGGATGAAGTCCAACTCAACTTGATCTATCAGCAACTGGCCCACCATTATCAGGCCATCATCCTGCCGGCCCGCCCGCGTAAACCCAAAGACAAGGGCAAAGTAGAGGCCGGAGTGAAGCTTGTTCAGCGCTGGCTGTTGGCAGCCCTACGCCACCGCCGTTTCTTCAGCTTGGCGGAGCTCAATCAGGCCATCTTGGAGTTGCTACCAGCATTCAACAAACGCCCGTTCAAACGCCAGCCAGGCAGTAGTCGGCACAGCCTGTTCGTCGAGGTGGAGCAGCCTGAGCTCCAGTCGCTGCCGATCCACGCTTACGAGCATGCCGATTGGCGCTTCAAGGTGAGGGTACGTAGTGACTACCTAGTGGAGTACGACAACCACCACTACTCCGTACCGAGCCGATTGGTGCAGCAGCAAGTGGATGTGCGCGCTACGGGTGTGGTGGTGGAGATTTTCCACAACCATCTACGCGTCAGCAGCCATGCCCGTCAGTTTGTATCTGGTATCAGCATGCAACCGGAGCACCGGCCGCCTAACCACCAGTATTACGCCGACAGCGAGCCCGCAGCACTACTGGCTTGGGGCGAGCGCGTCGGGCCTGCATTGCTGCGTCACCTGCACTATCACCTGACCGAACGTACCGATGTGGCCAACGGGCACAAAGCTGCCAGCGCCTTGCGTAAAGAGGCTCGTTTACATGGTGATGCCCGACTGGAGGAGGCCTGCACCTATGCGCTGACCATCAAGACCTTCGCCTTGAAAAGTCTGCAATCCATCTTGCGCGAGCAGCCCGACAAGCGACCTAGCTTGAAAGCTCTGCCCAGTTCTACACCCGCTCACGAAAACCTGCGTGGTGCCCATTACTTTGCCGATGAAAAGGATCACTCGCCATGCTGAACCTGCAGACTCAAAACAAACTCCAGCAGCTGCAACTGTCCGGCATGGCCAAGGCCTACCGCGACCAGCTTGAGCAACCGCGCATGCAGGAACTCCCCTTTGATGACCGCCTGGGCCTGATGGTGGATCGTGAGCTCAGCGAACGCGAGAACCGTAAACTGTCTCGGCTACTGAAGCAGGCGAAGTTGCGCTATGCCGCTCACTTGGAAGACGTGGACTATCGCAGTAGTCGCGGCCTGGATAAACAAGTGATCGCCGGTCTGGCGGGATGTGCCTGGATTGGGCAGCAACAGAATCTGCTGTTAACCGGAGCTACCGGCACAGGCAAGAGCTGGCTCGCCTGCGCATTTGGTAGCCAAGCCTGCCGGCAAGGATATTCGGTGATCTACAAAAGCGCCTCGAAACTCTATGAAGAACTGCAAATCGCCATTGGCGACGGCTCTCTGCCCAAGTACCGCACAGCCTTGAGCAAGGCTCACCTGCTTATCCTTGATGACTTTGGGCTGGCTCCGGTCGAGCCCACGGTGGGGTATACCTTGCTGGATATTGTCGATCAGCGCATGCAGACCGGCTCGCTGATCATCACCAGTCAATTCCCTACTGAGCACTGGCACAGCATGTTCAACGACGCCACGCTGGCCGAGGCCATTCTGGATCGCATCGTCCACCGCTCACACCGCATCAGTCTCAAGGGCGAGTCTCTGCGCAAGTCGGCTGCCAAGGCGTAATGATCGATAACGAAGGGGGTATACCCCCTTCGTTATTTTCGCTCCCGCGAAAATAACCTAATCACTGAGGTTGCATCTCAAGGTGGCGTAAGCAGGTATGCAGTTCGGCCTCGTCGGTGTGTCTGAAATCTCCCTTCAACCAAGACGCCAGGCAAGAAGCTCCAATGCCTGTGACTGTCGATGCTTGATCCAGTCCCAGTGCCTTGGCGGTAATAGCATCACTGATACGCACGACGAGCATGGCTTTGCGCTGCATTACATCAGCATCAGCGCAGCCGAGATCGGCATAAATATTTCGACTGCCTTCTTCAATCAATTGCGGTGACCTGCGCGGAAGATGAGCGGACAGTTTAGCGCTTGAGTGGTGGGTCAGCATCGCCAGCGCAGTGGATCACAACCGTTGGAGTGGCTGGGTCGGAATCCCCAGCACGAGTGGGTCAACCCTACTGGAATAAGTTGTCAGAACCACAAGCGCCTACACAGATGATCCAATCCCGCTGACCGCTGTCTTCCAGCAGCACCGGGAATGCTGCCTTAGGGTTCGGGAAGTAGATCCTCCAGATCTTGTCTGCCTCGCGAGCTTCTACACCTCCGCACATACTGGGCTCCTTATCCTGAACGCAACTGCACATTCGACCTTCGTTACTTTGTTCTAGACTGCCTATGCCGGATGCATACTCCCCAATTAGCAAAGGACTTGCCCCATGGGATACCTGACCGTCACCCGCCGAGAAGGCGAGATGATCCGCCTGACCATCGACCCTGGTGTTGACACCGAGAAGCTCTTAAAGGAGCTGCTGCGTGACGGCATCACCGTGCATGTCGGTGCTTTCCAGGGCCAAAGCCAAGTCCGTATCAGCATCGAGGCGCCCAAGCAGATACTCATTATGCGGGACGAGCTGATCGACGCCTGACCACGAGAGCACTCCCTTTTGTCGGGGCTGGCCTCGCTTCCGGTTGACCGAATCCGTGCCTTCTCGAATACTGTATATATATACAGATTTTCAGGGGTGCCCGATGTCTCTTTCAATCCTTGCTCGTGGCGAGCGTCTGCGGGAACGCCTGCTCTCCGATGCTGTTGAGCTGCGGATAACAGGTTTCCAGTCGCCAGCCGAAGATGAGAAGGAAGAAGGGCTTTCTCTTGATCGCCTCACTGGCCTGGGGGCTCCGCACATTTGGGGCGTGCGCGCGCTCGATGATTCTTTGCTTGGCTTTGGGATTTTTCCGGGTGATCGACTGATCGTGAATCGGGCAGCAAGCCACCTGGATAATAAGTTGGTGGTTGTCGATTTGGGGGCGGAAGGCTACCGGGTACGACTGGTTCAGCGTGACCTGTTCGGAGGCCGTTGGCTGAAGGCTGCTGACCCCATCGTTCCGGATATTCAGCTTGATGGTGAAGAGATCGTTGAGGTCTGGGGCGTGGTGTCCTGGGTGGTCAGTTGCGTGGCCGCATGAGAGCTGCTCGCGTGTTCTCCCTCATCGACTGCAACTCGTTCTATTGCAGTTGCGAGCGAATCTGCCAGCCGGAGCTCAAGCGTCGGCCAGTCGTAGTGCTATCGAATAATGATGGCTGCGTGATTGCTCGCAGCACCGAGGCCAAGGCTTTGGGCATAGGCATGGGCGCCGCATATTACAAAGTGCGCGATGAGTTACGCCGCCAAGGCGTGGTCGCGCGCTCCAGCAACTACCCGCTGTATGCAGACATCAGCAATAGGGTGATGCGGATCATGGCTGAGATGCTACCGCGCATTGAGGTCTACTCAATCGATGAGGCTTGGGGAGACATGACCGGCGTTGCTGATCCTGAGACGCTTGGCCATAGCATCCGTGAGCGCCTAGCCCGTGAGATCGGTATGCCTGTTGGTGTAGGTATCAGCACGACAAAAACTCTGGCGAAGTTAGCCAACTGGGCCGCGAAGAAATGGAAAGGTACGGGAGGCGTACTCGACCTGACGGATCCTGTTCGCCAGGAGAAACTTCTTCACTTGGCCCCTGTTTCCGAAGTGTGGGGTGTAGGTCATCGCTCGGCGGCTAGGCTGGCAGCCTTGAATATTTCTACAGCTTGGGATCTTGCTGGTTTTGATGTTGGCACATTGCGCAAAACGTTCGGTGTGACCATGGAGCGGACAGCGCGTGAGTTGCGCGGTGTGAGTTGCATCGACTTCAACGAGGGCCCTGCACCGAAGGAAGCCATTGGTAGCAGTAAGATGTTTGGTGTGCGTCAGACCGAGCTACCACCTATTCGCGAAGCGCTGGCTGCATACGTGACCCGAGCTGGTGAGAAACTGCGCGCCCAGGGCTCAGTATGCAGCACGATTCAAGTTGGCCTACAGACTCAGCTAGCTGATCTCGATGGGCCACGTTTCGCCAATGCCATCAGCCTAGCCTTACCAGCTCCAACAGATGATACCCGCGAGATTTTGGCGCTCGCCCAGCGTGGGCTGGGACAGATTTACCGGCCAGGTTATCCCTTCTCCAAGTGCTCCATATTGCTCATGAATCTGAGTCAGCGGGGTGAGCAGACGCCGGATCTATTTGCGCCGGAATCGCGAAGGGGGGCCGAGCAGTTGATGGCTGTGGTTGATCAGATCAACCAGCGGGAAGGGCGGGGCACAGTGCGTATTGGTCGAGTGCCGGCGAAGCCTGCATGGGCAATGCGCCGGACGATGCTGAGTTCGAGATATACGACGTGTTGGGAAGAGGTGATTGGGGTGCGTGGGTAGGCGCTGAAGAGCCAGTCGCTGCCCATCAACAGCATGGCTACCGACCACCGGAGAATTACGCACAAGCTTGGTTTTGGACAGAAGGTTTGTTGCCTATAGCGTCGGGGTGGCATGCCGCCGCAAGTTATCGTTTGTCACCTCGTAGCCCCGCGATCACAAGGCAGTTCAGACGTTCGCCGTTTTCTTTCCGCGCCATAGCTTTAACGCCTGTCAGTTTTTCGCTTGGAGCTTCCAGCTCAATGTTGTCCGGGGTATCGAAGAGACCGTCATAGTCAGCGGGATTGAGAACCTTGGCCACTGTTCTAATGGACAGTGAGTGAACCGGGTCGTAACCGTTTTCGTAGCCCTCCACGAGCACTTCTGTTTCGGCAGGGTAGTCACTGAGTAGCTGGATCAGTTGGGCGACTTTCATCGGTTCATTCCTGTTTTGAGGTGCCGGAGCTGCGGATATCCGAGTGCAGACGCATCAGGCGTGCTCCGGTGAAGGCGATACTTCCAGGTGCGATTTTGGAATCGCGCTGTGGAGATCGGTTGCGGCAAGGGAATCATCGACTGATGCACCTGCTGGCGGCAAAGATGGTTTGGGGTTCCGAATAGCTTTTCCTGACTGCCTGAAAATGCCCAAGCGCTCCCGTAGGTGCTGAATCAACGAGTTTAGCTTTGTTCGTGAATCAGCCTGAGGCAGGCGAATACCAATTGGATTTGCTAACCGATCTGGTGCGGCAGGCTGAGGTTTTTCCGCTTTATCAGAGTATGAAAAATGAGCCCCGGCCTTCTCCAGTAGTTCCTTTACTCGCGGCTGCTGTGTGCGGATGGTTGTTTCGTCAAATCCAATGGGGAGCTTGAGCACTCGCCTCTTCGTTTCTGGATCAGCGTCAAGTGCTGTCATTTTTGACTTGAACGTACTCGTTCTGTTCGCGAAAGCGGATTCGCACTCGGGGGACAGGTAAAACGGGCAGGCTTCCTTGGCGCGTGTGAAAGCGACGTAGGCAGAGCGGCGATCCGTTGTTTCGCTCACCAAGTAGAACGCATGCTCGACAGTGAGCCCTTGGGATTTGTGCACGGTCATGGCGTAAGCGTGATCCAGCATGTCGTAGTCGCCAAGCCGCCAACATATTTCGGCGCCGGAGCGATCCAATCGAGCATGCAACAGCGTTTCAACCTTGGTTTTATCAGTGCTCGACTCGTGACATTCGATCCGAGTGATGGTTGCTCGGTCTCCATTGAAGACTGGGGTGCCATCAAGCTTTGCGTTTTTGCGCAGCATGATCCGGTCGCTCGGGCAGATAGCAAGCTGCCGGGTATGCCCTTTGCCATTGCTCACCTGGATAACCTTTTCGGCTGATTCGGCCAGTTCACCGTTCGCTATTCGTATTTCCCGTACGCGTTGGTTGAGCAGGTTCACGTCTCGGTTGCGATCAGCGAGGAGGAGAATCTCGTTCCAGCCAGTCCCTTCCTGGTGCACCTGAGTAGCATCGGTGAGCAATTGTTCAATAGGTGAATGTTCGTGACTGGCGACGCGAAGCAATCTGCGCTGTTGCATCATTGCAGGTGCATCATGAGTGTCGGAGAACCAGGCCTGGCTGATGGCTTTATCCTCGGTGCTGCGCTGGCGGGCTATCCGCTCAAGCCTGGCTGCGCCCAGGTGCTGGGTGAGCATATGCAGTGTGGAAGCAGAGCCAACAGCTTCAAGCTGCTTGGAGTCCCCTACAAGTACGATCTTTGCCCCTGCTGCTTCGACATGGCTCATGAGCTTGTGCAGCGTACGGGTATCAACCATGCCGGCTTCATCCAGCACGATCACGTCACGGTCGGTCAGGTGAAATGGTTTCCGGGCGTCATCGTTCTCCAGTCGCATAAGCAGTGCATGAATAGTCTGTGAGTCAATGCCAGAGCTTTTTTCCAGCTCGGCTGTTGCTGCGCCAGATGGTGCCAGGCCAAGTACGCGATGCCCGGCAGAGGTATAGGCGATTTTGAGGGCAGCGAGTGACGCAGATTTACCAGTGCCCGCAGCCCCCTGAATGATCGCGATCTTCCTTCCATCTGTGGCGTGCACCATGGCTTGAACCTGCTCATCACGAAGGGGAAAACCCTTTTCCTGTTCGCACTGCCCCAATGCCTTCTGGATTTCTAGGTCGGACAGGGTGAAGTGCTGACTATGCTCCGATGCTTTGCGAGCAAAGCGCAGCAGATCGACTTCGAGTTGCCTGAAGGTTTCAGTCGTCAATATTGGTTCTTCTCCAGGGCAGGCTGGCAGGCGCAGAACTCCGAGCTGTTGTGCGACGGCAGATTCAATTTCGGGGAGTGCTCCGATACCGCCACGGAGGATGCTGAGCATCGCGACAGCACGATCAAGGTCATGTTGTTTGAAGACGCTGCTGTTCTTGAAGACCATGGCCTCGACGGCTAGCAGAGTGGCTGGCGTGAGATCCCCGGGGGCGGGCGATAAATCTGAAAGGCGGGATTTCCATTCCTCACGCAGTAACTGTCCTTCAACTGCTGCCTTGGTTTGGCGTGTTCTTTTTGCAACAGCTCGCGCCGCATCCGCGCCCGAAGCTCCCATGGCATTCAGGGCATCTTGGATCTCCTCGCGGCGTGTCGAAAAGCTCATGACTGTAGTGCGATCAATGCCAGCGACAACCAAGCCAGTGCGTTCAGGATTGCATTCGAGGTGAATGGCAATTTCCGGAAGATCGCGTTGCAGGATGCTGGCGAGACTGGTATCGAACAACGCTCCAATCTCAACCTGTCGTCGATATAGCTCACGGGCATCCAGCGTTCTCCACTGGCCGTCGATGCCCAGAATCAGGTTGGGAATTTCGGCGTGAACATGAAGATGCGGTTCCTGGTTACGGTTGGTGAAGTGGAGGTAAGTCGCTGCAACGACTTCTCCAGGATGAATCTCTCCACCTTGTGCCCCGGTGCGGTAGGCAAAAAAACCACGATTTTCGATGTTCTGAAAGGTAAGACAGCAGGCCTCCATCAAGGCGCGCTCGAATATCACCTGTTGACTGCGGGGTAGGGTGGCATATAGCAGTGAGAGCGATTTCTCGACATTGAAAGAGGTGGAAAATCCGGCTAAGGCGTTAATTTCTTTATCCAGCTGAGTACGCCTAGTCTTACTACAGAATGATTTGCCTGTTCTAGGATTAATGCCAGACATGAGAGATTTATAGTCCCCGGTCTTTGGCGTGGGCCCTAGGTTAAGCTCATTAGCTCCGCTGCCAACAAAGGCAGTAAGCAGGGTATCGCTGTCGGCTTTTAAGTAATAGTCTTCAGAGCCTGATGATGTATTAGTAAGATCCTCTCCATTTTCATAGTAGTCAGCGCGCGATGAGATGTCCTTTGAGCTGAACTTATCAATGGTAAATATGCTCATGATCGATCCTCTGAATCAAGGATGGACATAACGCCATTCTTAGCCCCATCGCTCGCGGCATCAGAGACTCTGTTACTCAGTAGGGTTATGGCGTTAGCTATTTCATCCTGAATAACCTGGGCTGTGGCCCTGTCTAGCTTGATTATTTTTGGTGTCTTTAAAGAAGCCTGATGAGTGACAAAGGCTGCAAGGTCTTCGACCTCAATAGAGTTTAATATTTTCTCTAGAACCCTGCTTTTAGCGATGTCTAACATTTTGGCTAGGTTGTTGAGTGCCAGCTGGTTCGTATGGCTATCTATGCTTTGGCTATAAATCTTTCTCATAACATGCCTCATATATTTTTCTTACTACATTATTAGTAGAGGCATATGAGCATGCGCTTGCGCAACTTTTTGTTTGTGGGCTTGTGAATTGCGCTGATGCAACCTTCGAAGAAGGTGCAGCAGTGTTAAATATATTTCTCTTGTAGTCGTGTCTCTTCAGGTCTGATCTTTTGCGTTCTTTAGATTTCGCTATCTTTCGAGTGTGGTCTTGCACTGTCGCTTCTTGTCTCTTCTTTTCTCGTATAACCAACTTTGGTGTGGCTTGGCACTGTTTATTTGGTGGTGAGTTGTGAATAATAAAAGAAAAGGGTGGTGTATATGACTAAGGGGAGTGCGAGGGTTGCACTGTTTGCAACGCGTGAACTGTTAGTAGAGCTGCTGGCGGAGTTTAGGTGTCTTGAGGAGATCAGAGAACGCTTGAGGGGGAATGGTGTAGTGATATCACATTCTAGCTTGTATCGATTTTTGATTAGTGAGTTGCCATCTGAATATGCGAATTATTTGAGGGTGACTGGCAGAGGGTTGGTCAGGAGTAGAGGTACGGAGGGGCGACGGAGCGATCCTCCTAATGCTCATGTTGTGGCTGCGAATAGTCAGTTGGATCAGAAAAAAATCAATAATAGATGTGAATTAAATAAATTTCTAAAAAATGGTGGTTGATTATGAAGATTGTAGTTGCTGGTATTGGTGGTAATCAAGGCAAGTCAACGTTGTCCGCGCACATGCTTGTGCCAAGGATGAATAACGCTAAGCTTTTGGTTGTGGAGTCTATTAACCAAGACTCTCGTGAGATGGTTGAATCATCAAGTTCGGTTAGGGGGGAGGAGTTTAAGAAAATTTACTTGGAAATGGTTAAGAATGATGACCTTGTTGTTGATGTTGGGGCCTCTAACGCAGAGGCATTCTTCGAGGGTTTGGCTTCTTTTGATAATGGTTATGATGAGGTTGACTTATTTGTGATTCCTGTAGTGTCAGGAGCTAAAGAGCAAGCTGAGTCTATTCTCACGGCTAAGACGTTGCTGGCAATGGGGGTGGATAAAAAGAAGGTCGTGGTTGTATTCAATAGGGTCAAAAGAAGTGTTCAAGAGGAGTTTCCTGAGGTTCTTCATGCGGCAGAGGCTTTGGGTTTCATCGCTGATCCAAGGTGTATGGTTTTCGAAAATGACATTTATGCGGATTTAATTGATTTGAAGTTAAATTTGCAGAGTGCGTGTGATGATGTGGCTCTTCGCATTGATGAAATAAAATCGGATATTAGGAGGTTTTCGTCCGATTTGGATATGTATCAGACCTTGGTGCGAAAGTTGAATGTTGCTAAAAAGGCTGTCTCTACGGTAAATCAGCTTGATGATGCGTTCAGTATTTTGTATGGGGCTACGTAGATGACGGAGTCTATGAGGCCGCTAACAAGGCACGAAAACCAGATAAGGTTACTATATGAGTATGCAGATGACTTAATAGGGCGAATGGAGTTAATGAAAGAAGCTTTTGATCGAATGGGGCGCTTGCAAATTCTGATGGAGGGAGTTGATGGAGCACCCGGTTTGATCGAAATTCTAGAGTGGGCTTCATCTGAGGTTGCCAGAGTTGAGCGCATTGGGGTACGGCTCTCAGTGAGAGAGGTTAATGATCTTCAGGCGAGGCTGGAAAGTATCGAACGCAAACTTGATAAGGGGTGTGGGTCTGTTCGTGAAAGGAAGTGGTGGCAGTTATGGGGAGGCTGGAATAGTGGTAGATAAGATATACACCTGACAACGAATCAAAGAGATGACCGGAATTTGCTGTACACCCCGTCCATGCGGGGCTTTCAGAAAAGGGGTGAATTAGCAGGGCCGTGGGCTGGTGACTGATGCATCTTGGACGCGCGCTTCGACCGGAGTCAGCTGAGCGCTGAAAAGCCGTGCAGATCTGATGCCACAGAGCTGACCGGAATCTGCTGTACATGCCGTCCTTCTGGGTTTTCAGGAACGGGATGAATCAGCTGAGGGTGGGCCAACCGGTGTTGCAACACTGGAAGCGCACTGAGACCGGAATCGGCTGAGCGCAGGAATAGTCATTAAACTCAAATAACGCAGAGCTTACCGGAATTTGCTGTACACGCCGTCCTGCGGGGCTTTTAGGAACGGGATGAATAAGCCGGGCGTAGGCCGGTCACTGCTGCATTCTGGACGCGCACTGCGACCGGAATCAGCTGAGCGCTAGAAAAGTCATACCGCAGAACTGACCGGAATTTGCTGTACGCCCCGTTCTACGGGACTTTCAGTGCGACAGGAATTATGCTCGTAGCCATGCTAACGAGACTGAAGTCTGTGGGCGCAGCCCGTACACAAAATTCCGGTTGCTGTGAGGGGACTGGGAGGCTGTGGTGCTAGATGTTTGGTATCGTCCGCGAAAAGAGAGCTTTGCAGCTGCTCACGAGTTCATTAATTAGATTTTCTTAAGCATGGAGTGCTGATGTCCGATAACTCCTCGATCCTTGCAAAGCGATTTTGGGTCGATGATGTGCCTGGTTCGCTAGTCCCAGGCTCTCGCCTGTCTAACCTTTTGCATTCGCATTCTCTGGGTAAGCCTTTGAGCCCATTAGGGCTGAGGTTTTTGGACGGAAATGGCTTTAAGTGTCTAGCGCAACTCATCTCTGGCGAGATCTCTGAGGCCCAGTTTCATCAGCTTGCACCGATTGAGCAGTCAGCCAGGGTCGAAGCAGCTTTTGCGAGAGAAAAGGCAGCTGAGCAACAGCGGAAGGTTGACCAGGAAGCGGCTGAGATTCGCCACACAGCCATGATGGCTCGTCTCCATGCCGAGAGGCTTCAGCGCGAAAGCGATCCAAAATTTATCGCGCGTCAAAAGAATCGCGAGTTACGCGAAAAGTATGGTGTTGACGGCTTCGTCGATGAGCAGGACTTCAGGCCTCTGATGGCTGTTTTGCGCAAGCTTGACAGATCAACGCGTCTTTCGGAGGAGGACGCCGTGTGGCTGAAGAGCCAGGGCTGGGGATACGCCACTGAGGAAATCCTGCGTGCTCATAATCGTCTTGAGGCCGACTACTACCTGGGTGAGTTTCGTAGGACAGGCGATGTTTGGCAGTTAGTGAATGCCAGTGGCCATCTGCGCAAATGCGATGCCTCGCGCGAAGCGCACCAGCTCTTGGAAAAGATCCAGGATGGCGTCCTCAAGCAAGCCAAGCTGAAGTCGGCGGTTCGCACTACGCATGGTGGTGTACTGCGAGATCTAGGTCGCCACAACGAAGCACTTCAGCTTGCGGACGAAGCTCATCGACTTTTGCCGAATAGCTTTCGACCTTGCACCCTTTTGGGGGCATTGAATCTTGAGATGGGCAACATTTCTCTGGGCCACGAATGGTATTCGAAGGCCGAGGAGAGGGGGGCGAAGCCAGGCAACATCGAGTCGGACATTCGGTCACTGCTGGGGCGTATGCCACCAGAGAAACGAGATTCAGTGATCAGCCAGCTCCTGAGTATTGATCCTGTTCAATACGCTTGGCTTCGCAAGAAACCCAATGCGAAAGACCACCGCCGCTGAGGGCGCAGGTGGATCGGGGGAAGCCCACCTGAACAACGAGGAGCTTGCATTTATCGCCCTCTGTAGATTCCGAGGCGGATCGTTTGGAGCAGATCCTGCTGGGGTTGGTTGGTAGTGACTGAAGCATTTAGTCAGATGGGGCAAGTGATGCAGTGGAAGAGCTTGGAAGTTTATGTGCACCAGCAAGCGAGGGGGAGAGCATGACGACTACTGCATGCTCCGAGCTTTTCATTGGCTGGGACGTAGGTGCCTGGAACTGCGACAAGAACCCCTCCAGTCGCGATGCCTTGGTCGTACTCGATAGCCAGCGCAAACTCATGGGTGAGCCATGGCGCGGCAGCCTACGCCGCGTGATCAATCAGTCTGTAGGTACAAATGACTTCCTTCTTCGAATCCTCAGCCTTTGCGGAGTTGAAGATCATGACCGATCCGCACCAGTTGTTTTGGCCATCGATACCCCGTTGGGTTTTTCTCAGGGATTCGTTGATTTGCTAGTAAACGGCAACACTCTTGATGGTCAATCAGGGCTTGTGTGACGTACTGCTATCGCGAAGTTGTGAGCCAGGTTTCAGGGCGCTGAACCAGCTCCTGCATTCGAGCCAAGATTACCTGGTGCTTGGCGACCAATGTGTCTTCAGGTGGGACAGGAGGGGTAGTGCTCTTCCACGCGATGGCTCGTTGTCTAAACGGCTCCCATTTCGACGTCCGAAGGTAACGAAAGGCTTTGAGTGACTCCTCGAATTCGTCAAGCCGGGTTTGGGCTTGTGTAACTCTAGGCAAGTACCACGCCCGCACTAGTGCCTTCCAGGCAGTGTTCTGCTGTTCAGTGTTTCTGAAAAAAAGGCGTGAAGTACCCTTTGGGGTGGTAACCGTGACCATGTGAAGGAACCACAGTGCCGCTTTTTCCGGATACGCCTCCATGGCTATCCACTCAAGGCTTTGCGTGTGCCTGCGCGAGTGTATTTCCACACCAGTATCGGAAATGGTCAGAGCGCGTGCTGCTGATGCCATCTAGCCCACCATGGGGAATACAGGTTTGCGATCATTAGAACCAGCACTGGCATTGTTCAGCCCAGCGCATTTCCTTTTCGTTGGCTAGAGCTTGGACGTGCTATCGCCTCAGCGTTGGTAGGCACGCGGAGAGACAACGTCAATTTTGGATGGCATTGTGATATGGCAGCTTGGATGGGACAAGCAAGCCTAGAAGTGTATGCGCCATCCTAGGGATCAAGTGATGCTTTTAATGCCCCAGCCCGCGTGTTTGCATGACCTGGCGGAGTAGGGGTGTCGGCGCACGACCTACAACAGCAGAGCTGACATGTCGCCGAAATTAGCGGATGGCCAGTTGCCTCTACCCGCATCGCATCCATTACTATGATGCCATCTCACGGCTTTATGCTGACAGGGCCAAGGAGGGGCATGATGTGGGTCGATAACGAAACTGATACGGATTTCCTCAATTTTTCCGGGGTTGCCGACACCGTTGCAGAGATTGTTTACCAGGCCAATGGGCGTCCCATTTCCATTGGGGTTTCTGGTGCTTGGGGGGCTGGCAAGTCCTCGATGATCAAGCTCATTCAGGCGTCGCTGCGCAACCCTCCGGAGTCGGGGCAAAAGCCTGAAAAAGACTTCGTTTTTGTAGAGTTCAATGCCTGGCTGTACCAAGGGTATGACGATGCCCGTGCGGCGTTGATGGACGTCATCGCGTCCCGCCTACAGGACGAGGCCGAGGCGCGTCAGACCGCTCTAGACAAGGTTTACGAGCTGGGTGAACGTGTTAATTGGCTGCGGGTGGCCAAGATCATGGGGGGGGCGGCAGTTTCTGTCGCAGCCGGTGTGCCGATGCCTGGTCTGCTCGGTGATGCGTGGGGTCTGGCCAAGCAATGGTGGTCTGGCGACGTCGACCAGTCGACGATTAACGCAACCCATGACAACGCTGGGAAGGCGGCGGATGAGGCCAAACAGCTCATAAAAGCTAAACCCAAGAAGCCTTCGCCGCCTAAGGAGATCCAGGCACTTCGAGAAAATTTCGAAGCGGTGTTGGATGAGCTGGACGTCACGCTCGTTGTGCTGATTGACGATCTGGATCGCTGCCTGCCCGAAACGACCATCTCGACCCTTGAGGCCATCAGGCTGTTCCTGTTCTTGCGCAACACGGCCTTCGTCATCGCGGCAGACAACGAGATGATCAAGCATGCGGTGCGCCGTCATTTCAGCGGTGTCCCGGATGACGTGCTGGTCACCAGCTACTTTGACAAGCTGATCCAGGTTCCAATTCGGGTACCACCTCTTGGGACGCAGGAAGTCCGGGCGTACATGATGATGCTGTTCACCGAGAACAGCGGATTGCCCAAGGAGGAGGTCGAGTCCATTCGCCTCAGAGTTCGCGATCAGCTTCGGACAACATGGCAAGGCGGTCGGGTCGACCGGGCCTTCATGCAGTCCTTGTCCAAGAACTACCCTGCGGAGCTGATCGGAAAATTCGACACCGCAGAGCGTCTTGCGGCGGTGATGACCTCTGCTTCAGGTATTCACGGCAATCCCAGGCTCATCAAACGTTTTCTGAACGCCCTGGCGATCCGGATGAGCATCTCACGCGCCCACGGCGTGGGTGTCGATGAAGCGGCTCTGGTCAAGTTGATGTTGTTTGAGCGCAGCGGCAATCCGAAGGCCTTTGAAGAACTGATGAAAGCGGTTGCGTCGGATAAGCACGGCAAACCCGAAATGCTCGCCGGTTGGGAAGCTGATGTGAAACAGGGTAAGGATTTCACCTTGAATCAGCCTTGGGATCACCCGTTTGTGAAGGAGTGGCTAGCCTTGCCACCTGCACTGGCGGACAAGGATTTGCGAGGTGCCATCTACGTCAGCCGCGAGCATGCACCGATCATCACGGACGAAGATCGTCTTTCTTCGAACGCTGCCGAGCTGCTGACCGCGCTGCTCGATTCGCCCGATATGGCACCTCAACTCAAGGGGGCGCTTGGGCAGATTGCCCCCCTAGAGCTCAGCGTCATCATGGATCGACTGCTCGACAAGGCGGGCAACGAGCAGGAATGGGGCGTACCGCCCGTTCTGGACGCGATGCTGGTTATTGCTGGCATCGATGGATTGCAGGGCCCACGCCTCGCTGCGTTTTTGAAAGAGCGCCCGCCCGCACAGATCCAAGCTGGGATCGTGCCGAAGCTCAAAGATGAGAGTTGGGCGAAGTCTGTATTCGATTACTGGCAAGGCCTTGATGTCAGTACTCCTGTTAAGGCCGCGATAAGGAAGTTGAATGGGAACGTCACAAAATAGCGACGGGCCAGGCAAGGGGGTGCCGATGGTGCCTCCGTGGACGCCTCCCTTGCCGCCGATGCTACCGGCACCACCACCTGTCCCACCTCAGCCTCCAGAGCCTCCGGCTCAGCTAGCCCCTGAGCCGCCAGATCCTGGAGAGGATCAGGTTGATCAGGATGGGCAGTCTGATGAATTCCCTGACGGTGATAACGAGCCCAAGACTGTACCGTCGTCGCCACCTCCATTAGCGCCGCCAGGCCGCTTTGGGGGTGCGCGCAAGGGATTAGGTGACTACGCCAGGAGCGGTGATCGCAGCGGCCTTCAACGCAGCCTAAAGCACTACGTTAAACATGGGTACGGGGGCGCCAAGACCACTACGGCTCGATTTGGTGGTACGGCGGCTGTTGCCGCGATGCTGGGCGGTACCCTTCAGTCGGTGGCGGAAGGAACTAGTCAGGCCAATGCGAATCCCATTGACCCCGTCCTGCTGAACGGTCGATCTGCTTCGGAAGTCATGGACGCGCTAGTCGAGGCCGTACGGCCTGTCGATGGGACTCAAGATGCAGAGGCAGAGCGGGCATCGATTCGGGCTTCGCTGTCCGATGTCCTCGTGAAGTATCCCAACGCCGATCTGCTTAACCTGGCTCCTGAAGAGCGGGCCTACGCTATCGAGCGCTTCACCGCGATGGATGTGTTTCACCGGTACGAGCTTGATTTGGGGAAAACCGTCCACGAGAAGGCATCATCGGCCCTGGTTGCAGTGCGTCGGCTGAAGGAGATCAAGGAGTACATCAAGGAATGTGTATCGGCCTCTTTTCGCACCATTGCTGCCAATGGCGCACGGTTGACGACAGGACGCATTTCCCAAGTAGTGACCCAGGCACTACAGGAGACGTTTGAGGTCTTTGAGGGGTATGTCGAATGAAGTTCGTATGTGGCCCTGCTGGATTTCAGGTGCGATCTGTCGAGCAGGCAATGCCGGTGGTGATCTATGGCCAGGCGGAAAAGGGACAAGTCAGTGTTGGAGGGTACACCCGTCACCTGCTTGAGAAGGCCCACTTGGAAATCTCACCTCAGGCATGGGATTTTCTGAGCATTGCGCTTTCCGTCGTCGCGGCAGATTTTACCGATCTGCGTGCCAGAAGCGCGGATGGCTGGACGCGTACGCTCGAACTTCACATCGCGGTTCAGGATCCTGTGTTCTGGAATGCCCAGGCACGAGCACTGGAAGCTGCGTTGGGTTTTCTGACGACCGATGTGTGGACGTTCGTTTTTCATCCGGGCGGCTATAGGCCACCTCCACAGTTGCAAGCATTGCATCCCCGAGAAGAGTCGGTTGCCTTGCTATCTGGGGGAATGGATAGCTTGATTGGCGCAATTGACCTGGTCACCCAGGGGGTGAAGCCTTACGCCGTCAGCCAGGTCGTCCGGGGTGACGGCAAGAAACAGAGCGATTTCGCTCAGAGTCTTGGATTGTCCAGGATCGGCCTCAATCACGTTGCCAGATCTCCGGGGCCTCAGGAGCCCTCTCAGCGGGCGCGATCCATCGTTTTCCTAGCATTTGGATTGGCCGTTGCAACGTCTCTTGATCGGTACCATCAGGGTGGTCGGGTGCCTCTCTACATTTGCGAGAATGGCTTCATCGCAATCAACCCGCCGTTGACCGTGACTCGACTTGGTAGCTTGAGCACCCGAACCGCACATCCTGAATACCTTGGTCGCTTACAGCAGATCTTCGATGCTGCTGGTATCAATGTTCAGATTCAGAACCCATACGCGCTGAAGACCAAGGGCGAGATGATGGCGGGGTGTCTGAACCAATATCTGCTCAAGCAGCATGCTGTGACATCAACCAGCTGTGGGCGTTTTCAACGGTTTGGGTACAAGCATTGCGGACGATGTGTTCCGTGCCAGGTCAGAAGAGCCTCGTTCATTCGATGGGGCGAGCTGCGAGACAGCACACCATACGTCTATGGAGACCTGAGTATCGACAACCCCCAGTATGGTCGCTTCGAAGACGTTCGCTCTGTGGGGATGGCAGTGGCGAGCGTTGCGCAGGACGGTTTCGATCAGTGGTTAGGACACAGCCTTTTTTCACCGTTCATTATTGACAGGGCTGGGTATAGGCGAATGCTCGTCCAAGGACTTGATGAGCTGGCGAATTTGCACGCGTTCTATGGGCTTGGCTGAATGAAGCAGCACTGGCCGTGCTGCTTCATTCAGTCGGGTTCAGGCGAGCCATCAGAAACTCGATGAGTCTCTGCGTCTTTGCGGGCAGCAGCCTCGTCTAGGTCTTCGCATAGATAGTGATGGGCTGGCCTTCCCAGCCCACCCACTTACCACAGATGACTTCTACTGCGACGATTTCCTTTGTGGCTAGCTTCTCCCAGCTGCCAGCATCCACTGAATTGAGTCTCGCCCAACCAGCCCCTGGGCCATAACCGGGCTGTTCCCAGGGCCTGCCCTAGGTGATCCAGTCCAGCTGCTGTGATTAGCCAACTGCTGAGTATTGATCCTGTCCGGTACGCTTGGTTGCGCAAGAAACCCGATGCTAAGAAACGCCGACGCTGAGGGCGCAGGTGGAGCGGGGGAAGACCCTGGTGATAGCCTGCGTCTATGCCGCGATCATCATGGTCGCACACGTTAAGGCCCGGATTGAGAATGAGGCGAATGCCTCCCTAGGGATCAAGAGATGCTTTTTTGCCCCGCGTATTTTGGGGGCAAAACTGGGGGCAAAATCCAGGCCGCTGCAAACCGTCCAAAACCAGCAGGTGCCGGATTTCCTGGGCTGTAGAGGTGCTTGGAGCGGTGTGGGCGTGCTGTAGACAGCGTTCAAATCCCTATCTCTCCGCCACTAATCAAAGAAAAGCCCTCGAAACTCCTAGAGTTTCGGGGGCTTTTTTTTTCTGCTTGGTTAACTGTCGACGAAGTGTCGAAAACTAGCGATAGGGTCAAGCCTCATAGCATCCTGCTGGTGAGCCAGGGCCAAATGTGTAGCGTATGCCTGAGGGCTTTGCAGTGTGGTTAAGTCAATTTTCTTGCCAGAGCATCCCCTCGTCGTCTCATCTAGCGGCGCTTGTAATGAGTCCGCTTAGTCGGGCGTCGAACTTGAGGCGCAATCCATACCAAGGGTATGAGGCTGGACAGGAACTGGCTGGAAAATATGGATTCATTCAGTTTTATTCCTTGGTCGCCAATCGTAATGCCTGAGGTGAACTTTCGAGCCGGAGGCTCAAGATCTGCAGGGCGGTTTATTTCTTCTTGTTTTTGATTAATTTATTCATGTAATAACTAATGCTTAGCAGATCTTTAGGTCTTGGTTTGTAGTGCGTCTTGTTTCTTTGTGAGGGGTCTATTCCTGAAGTGGATGCTGTGTAGTAGTAGAGGGCAATAGATCTGCGTGATATATGTTCGGGTGTATTTAATGGTTCCGGGTGCCCATGATTGCTGTTGTGGTCAGTGTTGAAAATGACGCAGCGATTATAAATCGGTAGAATTTTCTTTAGGCATGTTTTCATCTTTGCATCCCAAAGTTCTAGGTTGCCACCGTATTCTTCTTTCCAGTCTTCATTCAGGTAAATGATGGCGTTGAGTCTTCGCTCAATGTTCAGTTTTTTGTTTAATCTGAAATCGGAGTGCACGCCGAGAAAACCGCCGGTTTTGGTTTCGTGCAATCCGCCGCCTGTGAAATATGGGTCAGGAATTAAACCTTCGATGCCGGTGAGCTTTTCGAGAAATTGCAACATTGGCGCAGAGTTGAAAGCGTAGAAAATGCTTTTCAGATAAGGATCACATTGATTGGGGTTTATTTGTCTTTTGTGCTGACCTTTGTAGCCGCGCTCGTAAAGTGTTTCATTGTTGGTTGCTTCGCCCGGAAAATGTGAACAGATGCTGGCAATAAGGTTTTCCGGCAAAAAATTGTCGATGGCAATGTGAGGAAATGGCGTTGCCTGCCGGTAGGCGGCGGCTTGGGATTCCCCCAATACACCGGCGGCGTCTAAGTCAAAGTCTAGCTCGGGGGTGATGCGGATAGGCAATCCTGCTGGGGTGGGCTTCATTGCTGCTCCAATGATGTGATCTTGGCAATTTTATTTTGGCTGGGTATTGCTGAGGCGTTTGGTGATTTCGTTGTACATCTTTGTTCGACGATGGGTAGGCGAATAGCCTCCAGCTGCAGCGACGGTGCCAGATTGGATGTGGTCCAAGTATTTGAATAGCTTACGTGGCGATATGAACTCAATGGCGTAGCCAAGCTCGGTCATACGGTCTTGCAGGGCATACCCTGGGACTTGAGTTCCCATCTGGAAATGCAGGCCGTGGTGCTTAATCAGTTTGCAATTCCACAGCGTGCAGAAACTTTTTAGATGCGCCTCTCTATAGGGCTTCGGTGTTTTTGATGGCAAGTTAAGAGCTGATTTAAAGCGCCTGAAATGATGCTTGAAGAAGCGAGAGGTAAATCGCCATAAGGTTCTAATGGTGCCGCGGTCTATTTGCTCGGTGCAGCCGACGGCTGCGACATTGGGAGATTTCATGCATTTTCCCAGCATCATGGAAAATACTTTAGGGTCAAAGATGAAAGTGTCTGTGTGCAGTAGAAATAAATAATCGGTTTCGACCTTTTCCAGGATCATATCCAGAGCCTTGCCGTGTGCTATATGGCCGGGCTCTGCAGTGGCGGGCGTGCGCTCAATCAATTTTATCCAATCGACAGTGCGAAGATATTTCACGCTGTCATCAGCTGAGTTGTTGTCAACCACCCACACGGAAATGTCACTGTTGCCCAGATGTTGTTGCAGAAGATTCAGGCAGGTCTTGGTGAGCTCAAGTGTTTTGTAGTTGACCAGTGCGATGCTGAAGGCCGGATATTGCCCGTGAGAAAAATCAGTGGCTGTCATCGCCAGTAGCTCCAGTTTATTCGTACAACAAATGCGGGTGTTTATAGTTTTGCCGTACCTGCTATTTATTACTGCCAACGGATCGAAATGGCTGCTGCCTTTGTAATCGATGGTGTTGTTTTTTGTTTATACCCGATTTTTATTTCACTGGTAATCCTATTAAATCGACTGTGCTACTGCACAGAATTTCGAGCTCAAATTTGCAGCCGTTTGTTACAGGCCGCTGTGGCCTGCTTGCCCCTCTCTCCAGCCACGTTACCCTCATGCCCTCAGTGCTAAAGCACTATTGAATCGCCGGTAGCCAGGGTCGATGCTGAGCGTGCCGCACTCCGCCAGGGCCACGCTCCGTCATGTCCATCAGTTCGCCATCATTTGCTGTCTCGGCTGTCACGCCCGTTTGCACGCGCCTGGCCAATGGGCTGCAGCTGGCTGTGCTCGGTCAGGCGGGTAGTGCTCAGGCGGCGATCAGTGTGCGGGTGGCGGCGGGTAGTCATGATGAACCGGCCGCGCACCCTGGTTTGGCGCACTTTCTCGAACACCTGCTGTTTCTCGACTGCGCCGACTACAGCGGCGAGCAGCGCCTGATGCCCTTTGTCCAGGCCTGCGGCGGGCAACTCAATGCCTCGACCCAGGCGCGGCATACCGATTACTTCTGCGAGGTGCCGGCCGAGCAGTTGGCGGCGGCGCTGGCGCGCATGTGCGCCATGCTCGCCCGGCCTTTGTTGAGTGTTGCGCAGCAGCTCTCTGAGCGCGAAGTGCTGCATGCGGAGTTTCTCGCCCGTGGTCAGGATGCGGACACCTTGGTGGCGGCCGCACTGGGCCAGGCGTTGGCCGATGGTCATGGGTTTGCCGCATTTCAAGCCGGTTCGCGGGAGACTCTCGCGGTCGAGCAGGCGGCGTTTCAGCAGGCCTTAGGCGATTTTCATCGGCAGCATTATCAGGGCGCCAATGTATCGCTGGTGCTGGTGGGACCGCAGTCGGTGGCCGAGTTGCAAGCCTTGGCGCAGTGCTATGCCGGTGAGCTGGCCAGCGGCCCGGCGTTGCCCGCGATTTCGCCGTCGGCCTTGTTGTCGTTGCGGCGGCCGCAGTTGCAGTTGCAATTGCCGAGCGCGGTGCCGACCTTGCATCTGGCGTTTGCCCTGGAGTTAGACCCCACAGCGCCCGCTGGCGACCTGCAGCAGGCGTTGGCGTTTGTGCAGACCTGGCTGCTGGCCGAGTCGCCGGGCGGCTTGCTGGCCCAACTGCGCGCGACGCAACTCTGCACCGGTTTAAGCGCGCGTGTGCTCTATCACGATCAGGGCCAGGCCCTGTGGTTGCTGAGCTTTACCGGCGTCAGTGACGATGACTCGGCGCGGGCGGTATTGGTGGCGGCGCTGCAAGATTGGCTGGGTTTTTTCGCCACTCACGCGCCCTGGGACGAGCTGTGCGAGCGCTATCGGTTGATCCAGATGTGCCGGCCGCCGGCGCGCACGCCTCTGGCCCTGGCGCGGCAATGGCAAGAGGCGCTGGCACTGGGCTTAACGCCGAATCAGGGGTTGAGCGCGCGCGGCCTGCAGTTGTTGCCGCAACTGTTGCAGCAATTGCAGGCACCGCAGCGCTGCATCAGTGTGTTGGCCAGTTCCGCACCGCTGCCGGTATGGCCGGGCACAGGCGGCTTTACCTTGCACTTGCAGGAAGTCGCTATGCCCGTTGCGGCCAGCCGCCACTGGCGTTGGCACTTGCCCGCGGCCAATCCGTTGCAGGGCGATGTGTTGGCAGCGCTGCCGCCGTTGGCCATCGCGGCCCAGTTGCACTGGCTGGATGCGCCGCCGTCCGCGGTCAACCCTACGTCCGTCGTCCATGGTCTTTGCCGCTTTGCACCGCAATTGCCAGCGGCGCAGCTGTTGGCGGTGGCGCAGGTGGCGCTGCGCGAGCTCACGGCCAATGCCGAGCAGGTCGGCTTCGACTTGCAGCTGTCCGCTCAGCGTGGCGTCTTGCAGTTATTTCTGCTGGGGCCGGGGCCGTTGTTGCCGCTGCTCTTGGGGCAGTTGCTGCAACGCTTGCAGGCGCCGCCGGCCGACGTCTGGTCGCAGGCGTTGCGGTTGGCACAGCAGGCACGTGACACCGCGCAGATGCCGTTGCGGCAGATGCTTGGGCGCTTGCCCGAGTTGTTTGAGGCGGGCGCTGCGCCCTTGCCGGCAGCCACTGCCAGCGAGCTGCAAGATGCTTATCAACTAAATGGTTTTACCGCCCAACTGCTGGGCGTGGCGCCTACTGAGCAGGCACGGATCACGGCGCTGTTTAGCGCGACTACAGCTCTGGCGCTCGATCTGCCATCTGGGTTGCCCAGCTCCGGGCGTTACTGGCGGGCAGGGCAGGTCGATACATCCGAGGCCTGTGTGGTGCTGTTCTGCCCGTTGGCCAGTCCCACGGCGCACCACGAAGCTGGCTGGCGGCTGCTGGCCCACTGTTATCAAGGGCCGTTCTTTCAGCGTCTGCGCAGCGAGTTGCAGTTGGGCTATGGGGTGTTTTGCGGCTTTCGCCAGGTGCAGGGCCGGCGCGGCATAGTGTTTGCCGTGCAGTCGCCCCATGCCAGCGAGGCTGAGGTGCTGGCCCATATCCGCCGCTTTCTCGCGGATCAGACGCCGCGGCTGGCCGCGCTCACTGCCGCTGAACGTGGCGCCGCCGTCCAGGCGCTCGCCGAGCCGCTGAATAGTGCTCGCCTGACGGCGCTTGAATGCGCCGGGCTGCACTGGCAACAGCACTTGGCGGGATTGCCGTCTACCCATGCGGCTGCCGTGTTGCAGGCTCTGGCAGGTTACGACGCCCAGCAATTGCTGGGCTGCCAGCAGCAGCTGCTCGCTGCCCACGGCGGCTGGTATCTGCTCAGTAACCAGGCACCTCGCGAAGACGGCTGGTTGCCGCTCGCCTGAGTCGCGAGCACCTTCAAACAACAATCCTCTTTCTACCTCTGCGTGCTGAGCAGGCGCCGCGTGGCGTGCCTGCGCCTACGTGTTTTTGCCGGGCTCGTTCGTTGGGCTAACGGCGGCGTACGACCTACGAACGACCTCCCTGCGGTGGTCGCGGTCGTACACCTTTTTGGCCGCGCCGCCGGGCCTGGCCAAAGCAGCAGTGATTCGGCGCTTTTGCAGCGTATGGCCAGCTGTGGGGCTTTTCGATAATCGCCTCGACCTGACAGACCTGACTGTCGTCCCACCCGCGGAGCGCGTTATGCACAACAACAAAATCGCCAACACCCGATTCCTGCCCCTCGCCCTGACGGCTGCTGTTGCCCTGGCCACGGCCCAGCAGGCTGCAGCGGAAATCGTTTTGTATGACAAGGACGACACCACCTTTGCCACCGACGGCTACCTCAACACCTTTTACGTCAACAGCGATGTCGACCGCGAAGGCGAGACCTTCGACCGCAGCCAGTCGCGGGTGAAGATGGGCTTTTTGCCCAACTGGCTCGGCTTTACCTTCGGCAAGGAAATCGACGGCCTGACCCTAAGCGGTCGCTCGTCGTTCTGGGTCACCATCAACGACAGCGAAACCAACGGCACCGACACCGCCATCGACGTGCGTCAGTTCTACGGCACCGTCGCCAGCCCGGAGTGGGGTGAAGTGCTGGTCGGTAAGGACTTCGGCCTGTTCTCGCGCTCCAACATCTTCCTTGATGAAATCCTCTCGGGCTTCGGCAA